>Ga0208643_1000001_pt1 | contig 258808 bp, 218 predicted proteins | sample VirMetDEL_Nov_12_FD_184516 | JGI IMG/M metagenome (GOLD analysis project Ga0208643, IMG submission 184516) | Aqueous microbial communities from the Delaware River and Bay under freshwater to marine salinity gradient to study organic matter... | ecosystem: Environmental > Aquatic > Marine >...
ACTAAAATTTGAGCATCAATTGTACGAGTTTTGTTGAAATCTTCAAACTCACCGATATAACTCAAATTTAAATTGGCGGCAAAGTTATCCATAGTCCAGTTGGTTGTCGCTAACCAACGATTCTCCGGATACTTATACTCTCCGGTATAATCGACCACTTGATGAGTATCATCTTTTTCAAAGTTATGCAGATAACTCCATTCAAGACCGAACTTAAGGTCGCCATAACTATCGAGTTCGAATCCATAATGGGTCGACACATCCATACCCTGAACTTCTTGCGAACCTAAGTTAACAAAGCTTGAGCGGATCACATCTAGTGCGCCAAATGTTTGACCAGCTTGAGGTGCTAGGCGCACACACACAGTGCTGTTCTGATCGTTACAATTAGCGTCATAAATATCCTGCAGTAACAACTTATCAATCTTATTATCTTGAGTGATGCTGTAGATATCGAAACCAATATCGAACTTCTGGCTTGGCGCCCATATCATGCCGATATTCCAAGTCTCTGACTCCTCAGCCTTTAACTTTGGGTTACCTGCAAACTCAGTCGTTTCATCAGACAAGGTACAACCTTGACCGTCGGCTGCGCAGCGATATTTATCAATTAGGAAGCTACTTTCTTCAGATGGACCCAAACCAATTTGCGCTAATGAAGGCGCACGGAACCCAGTAGACCAAGAGGCACGCGCCGTTATCTCATCACTAATACCCCATTGGAAAGCAATCTTAGGATTAGTGGTTGAACCAAAATCACTGTAGTGATCATATCGACCCGCAAGTTGCAGCTCGAAGTTATCCGTTACAGGGATAGAAAATTCAGTATACGCCGCCCATTGATCGCGATCGCCCTTAGCTGAAACAGCTTCGGTACCAAAAATCAATCCACGTTGAAATTGCTCATCCGGCTCGTCGCTGATGGCTTCTTCACGATATTCAACTCCGGCCGCCATCATGATATCGCGATCAGCAAGGGTAAATGCTTGACCTGAGATATTCGCCGCATAAGAAGTCATGGTTGACAGACCTTGGCGCACTAGACTAGTGGTAATATCATCAATGACATCTTGGGAGTTCATGGTGCCACCGAAAGGATTGTAGCGACCCGCATCGATTTCACGTTGCAAATAATCGGTTCTGACCCAACCTTGGCTGCGGTCACCCGTTTGAGTTGACTCACTGCGCCCCTTTTGCACCGAAGCTTCCCAGTCCCAGTCTTTAACTACACCGCGTAAACCTGCGACTAAACGTAGAGTATCAGATTCAATATCCCAACGACGCGCACCCGCATCAACAGTACGGAAACGACCGATTTCAATATCTTTACCCCAAGGGTTATTTGGATGAGTTCCAGGTACGGTTAAGCCAGCTTTCTCATCGAGTGGCGTCGGCGCACCACCCGCTTCTGATGTATTGTGCTGGGCAGCTAACTCGAGAAAAGCGGTTAAATCATCATTAAAGTGATATTCGAATTGACCAATAGCACCCACACGTTCAGCAGCAGGCACAACAAGGTTATAGGGACCATAATCAAAGACACAAACTTCACCGTCTATATTGCGATCGGCAGGGCAAGCGGGGTCAACTGTCGGCACCCCATCCACATAAAAATACCCAGGAAAACCACGGGAAGAACGCGAATCTTCACCGCCGTAAGGACTCTGATCTGCAGTTCCAAAACGGCCTAAATCCGTTGCGGCTAAAGTATCATTTTTAAAATAGTCGAGAATGATAGAGGCACTGCCCTTATCGGATTTCATCCCCCAAACCATGTTCGCCGTAGTTTCATTGTAACCCGTACCTGAAGCATCACCGTAGCCTAGGTTGACTTCAATGCCCTCAATGTCTTTCTTCAGGACAATGTTGACCACACCCGCAATCGCATCAGAACCATAAATAGCCGAGGCACCATCCTTAAGAATATCAATACGTTCGATAGCTGAAACAGGGATATTATTGATATCCACGAAAGAATTAGTGATACCTTCAGCAAAAGCACTCGCAGCAACACGACGGCCATTAATCAAGACTAAGGTAGCATCAGGACCTAAACCACGTAGACTGATAGATGCACCGCCGTTGGCAGTTGAATCTTGGCTATTACCACGGGTAGAAAACGCACCAGCACCGTTCGCAGGCATACGTTCGAGCAATTGCTGTAGGTTATCGAACCCCATATTAGCAATATCGTCTTTGCTGATCGATTGGATCGGGGAAGGGCCTTCGATATCTGTACGTTTAATACGAGAACCCGTTACTTCAATACGTTCAACTTTTTCTGCGCCTTTATCGGCTGCATGGACTACTGTTGGCGCAAATGCTAAAGCAATCGCGATGGCACAAGCACTGGGTAGAATCTGAGGTCTGTTCATACATATCCCTTGTTTTATCTATTTTATTAAAATTATATTAACCATTAGAAAACCATAAATTAACAATACACAAGGTAATGAGTTACAAACCAAAGTCAATGGGATCACAATGAAAGTTAAACTTTTGTTACATGTTGAGACAATATGCTTTCCTTCTGCGAGAATCAAAAAAGTCTAGGCACTAGAACATTCCACTCACGTGACAAATCGTGATGCTTGAATATCAGAATTTAAGGAAGATACATGGAAGACAAGATCATTCATCGAGCAGAGTTTGCCGCTAATCTAGGTTTGTATTGGTTGCTTTCAGGGGCCGCCTATTTCAGCCTCAGCATAGTCGGTATTCCCTTGTTATTACTTTGGTTCCCAATCGGGCTGTGGGGAACCCGCCGCTATATTCGTAATATGAGTGCTGAGCTCACCAGTAATAAGTTGATCGTGCGCCGCGGAATATTAACTCGTACCGAAAATACAGTACCTTTGGACAAAATTACCGATATGGCATTGATCCAAGGTCCAATTATGCGCCTATTTGGTCTGCATAAACTCACGGTAGAAACCGCAGGGCAATCGGGCGCGGGTGCCTTGATAAGCTTAGTCGGCATAGTTGATGCGCCTCAATTTAGAACCCGCGTATTAGAACAAAAAGAGCTTCTTGCTATGCCCTTACATTCAACGAGCCCATCGGTACAACCTGATGATGCGTTATTACAAAACGTAGTCGAAATCGCAGCAAGACTAAAACGAATTGAAGCCTTGCTCAGCCAACAATTAAATAGATAAATTAAATAAAACGACTTTCAGTTCAATCACTTTACCTTTAATGTTGAACAACTATCTTAGCGTTAGCTCAGCTTTAACTTGAGTACAGCCTTAACATAAGAGCGTGTTCGATTCCCAAGATTAATTTTCAATAGGTATTTTTGATAACGACATGACAGAATCCTCGGTAACCTCTTCTTCATCCTCTTGGATGACACACCTGACGCTTGGCATTAAAGCTATGGGGCCAGGTGTGCTTATGGCCGCAGCGGCGATTGGCGCATCGCATTTAGTTGCCTCGACTCGGGCCGGCGCCGAATTTGGCTGGCAATTAGCATGGGTGATTTTAGGGGTGAATTTACTTAAGTATCCTTTCTTTGCCGCTGGGGCACGCTACACCGCCGCCACAGGTGAGAGTTTACTGCACGGTTACCTCAAACAGGGCCGAGGTTATTTACTGCTATTTACGGGACTGAATGTGATCGCCGCCGTTGCCAGCACTGCGGGTGTTTGCATGCTCACCGCCGCTATGTTGACCCAATTTATTCCGCTTCCCATCGATTGGTTAGCCCTATTGGTATTGCTAAGTTCTTTGGCTTTGCTGATTTTAGGCCATTATCAACTACTTGATAGACTCACTAAGATCATCATGTTCGCCTTAACGCTAACGACCTTAATTGCCGTGGCCTTAGCTTGGGATAATGCTCAACCATTAGCGAGCAATTTTGTTTCTCCCTCACCTTGGCAATGGGCCCATGTGGGATTCCTGGTCGCCATGATGGGCTGGATGCCGGCACCGATTGAAGTGAGCGCTTGGAATTCCCTCTGGTTGCTCGAAAAACAAAAAAGCCAGACGGTCACAAAAGCACAGGCGCTGCTCGACTTTAATTTAGGCTACATCATCACCGCGATCCTCGCGATCGTGTTTCTGTCCTTGGGCGCCTTAGTGATGCACGGCAGTGGTGAGCACTTTTCCGATTCCGGCGCGCAATTTGCTAATCAATTGATCAACCTTTACAGCCAAGTGATGGGCGGCGAGAGTCGTTATCTTATTGGTGTTGTGGCATTTCTGTGTATTTTCAGCACAACAGTAACTGTTATCGATGGCTACAGCCGCACTTTAGATATGGGCTGGCAGTTACTCACATCAAAGGCCAGTTCAGACAAACGCCTCATAGGGATCATGCTCGCCATCAGTGCCTTTGGTTTATTGCTAATCCTCTTCTTTAAAGGCGCACTGTTACCGCTGCTTGAGTTTGTGATGATCTTGGCCTTTATGACCACAGTCATTTTTGCTTGGTTAAACTACCGCTTAATGACCAGCAAACAGCTCCCCGAAGCCGATAGATACGACACTAAGATGAAGCTACTTTCTTGGTTTGGCCTAAGTTATCTACTGATTTTCGCGGCGCTGTTTATTTATTGGTACAACGTAATTAAAACTTGATGACTAAGATGGCATGACAGCAATTTATGTCAGAGTCATAAATTGCATTTGCTACGCTGCGTTAAATTCCTGCGAAATTCTGCTTTTGAGGCGGTTTGGGTATATAATACCGCCTCTTAAACCAGACAGCGCAGCCGCGCCAAGAGATGACCATGATTAATAATGATATTTTGCGCCGTTTGCGCTTCGTGTTTGATTTCAACAATGCCAAAATGATTAAAATTTTTGCCAAAGCTGGAAGAGAAGTGCCAACAGAAGAGATCATTGCTCTGCTGCACAAAGAAGAGGAAGAAGGTTACAAAGCCTGTAATGACACCACTTTATGTCAGTTCCTAGACGGCCTTATCATCGAAAAGCGTGGCCTACGTGAAGGTGCAGAAATCCCAGCGCCAGTATCGCGTTTAAACAATAACTTAATCTTCAAAAAGCTCAGAGTGGCACTCGAAATGCGTGAAGAAGACATAGTTGCAGCCTTGGCTCTAGCCGAAGTGCAAATGTCAAAATCAGAACTGAGCGCGCTGTTCCGCAATCCGGATCATAAGAATTTTAAAGAGTGCGGCGATCAAATCCTGCGTAACTTTATTCGCGGCTTATCACTTAAGTATCGCGGTGAATAACGCAACACATCAGTTTTTCATATCAAACGCAGCTTAGGCTGCGTTTTTTATATCCGATTTAGCTATACCTAAAGTTGCTTAGGCATAAACAACAGCATAACAATTCCATCTGAAGTACCTCATAAATCCTGTTTAAAACAGCGGACTTTTTTACTGCTGCAAAAAAAACCACAAATACCTCGTTCCACGGACAACAAAGATCACATTTCATGATAACCTTACGTGACTTACAGCACGTATTGACCACTTAAACAATAACTCAAAAGGTTACCCATGGACGATAATAAACGCCCCCTCTATCTTCCGTTTGCAGGACCTGCCATTCTTGAAGCCCCACTGATTAACAAGGGCAGTGCATTTTCTGAAGAAGAGCGTATTTTCTTTAACCTCGAAGGCTTAGTTCCCTATGCCATTGAAACGATTGAGGAGCAGGCTTCCCGCGCCTACGATCAATTTAGAAGTTTCAATAACGACTTAGACAAGCATATTTACCTACGTAATATCCAAGACACTAACGAGACCTTATTTTATCGTTTAGTGCAAAATAACATCAGCGAGATGATGCCCATCATCTATACGCCGACGGTAGGTTTAGCTTGTGAACGTTTCTCGAAAAACTACCGCCGCAACCGTGGTTTGTTTATCTCCTATCCGAACAAAGATAGGATCGATGACATTCTCAATAACTCGACTCGCCAAAAAGTTAAAATCATCGTTGTTACCGACGGCGAACGTATTTTAGGCCTTGGCGATCAAGGCATTGGCGGCATGGGGATCCCTATTGGTAAGCTGTCACTCTACACTAGCTGTGGTGGCATCAGTCCGGCTTATACTCTGCCTATCACTTTAGACGTAGGCACAGATAATCCGCAGTTGTTAGAAGATCCTATGTATATGGGCTGGCGCCATCCGCGCATCGGTGGCGAAGAATACGCCGAGTTTATCGAAGCCTTTATGCAAGCCGTACATGTGCGTTGGCCAGACACTTTGATCCAGTTCGAAGACTTTGCCCAAAAGAACGCCATGCCGATCTTAGAGCGTTATAAAGATCGCTATTGCTGCTTTAACGATGATATTCAAGGTACCGCTGCCGTTGCCGTCGGTTCATTGCTGGCCGCTTGTAAAGCTGCAGGTACTGAATTAAATCAACAACGTATTGCCTTCCTTGGTGCGGGTAGCGCGGGTTGCGGTATCGCCGAAGCTATCGTGGCGCAAATGGTGTCCGAAGGGATCAGCGACGAGCAAGCTCGCACGCAAGTATGTATGGTTGACCGTTGGGGCTTATTGCTAGACAACATGCCTAACCTATTGCCATTCCAGCAAAAATTGGCGCAGAAATGCACCAATATCCAAAACTGGAGTAATTTCAGCGACAATATTTCATTATTGGATGTAGTTAACAACGCTAAGCCAACCGTGCTGATTGGCGTATCCGGCGTACCGGGTCTGTTCACCGAAGAAATTATTCGCGCTATGCACAGCCATTGTGCCCGCCCGATTATTTTCCCACTGTCGAACCCAACCAGCCGTGTTGAAGCGACGCCAAAGGACATTTTGCATTGGACCTCAGGTCAAGCACTCGTCGCCACGGGTAGTCCGTTCGAGCCCGTTGTGGTCGATGGTGAAACCTATGAGATTGCCCAGTGTAACAACAGCTTTATCTTCCCAGGTATTGGCTTAGGTGTTTTAGCCTCTGGTGCCCGCCACGTTTCCGATGCCATGTTAATGGCCTCAAGCCGCGCACTTGCAGAATGCTCGCCACTGGCAATCGACGGTAGCGGCCCATTGTTACCTAAACTCGAAGATATCCACGCAGTCAGTAAACACATCGCTTTCGCCGTAGGTAAAGTCGCAGTTGAACAAGGGTTAACGCTGCCAATGAGCGATGAAATCTTACAACAATCAATTGAAGGCAATTTCTGGAGTCCAGAATATCGCCGCTACAAACGCACTTCGTTCTAAGCATAACGTTGCCGCGACTTAAGTCGTGGCAACGCAGCTTTAGCTAAGGGTTTGTGCCAGCAAAAAGCCCGTCACTGCAAAGTGACGGGCTTTTTGATTTTCAGACTCAGCGCTTATTTCAATAAAAACTAAGGCGCCATCACCTGTTTAAAGCTATTGAGCATAGAGCGATCGGTACGTGCTTTTTTCAATTTGCGTAGACTTTCTTTGAGCGACTCATCGGCCAAACGGGTGAAGATACCGTTATATTCTTGCTCTTGGATTTCACCATCGGTATCGGCCTGCTCAGAAATCTCTTGGGCAACACGGCTCAACTGCAACCAAGCATTCGCAATATAAAAACCATGGAATGCGGCTTGATCCATAAGATTACGCGCGCTAGCAGGCAAAGATGCCCAAGCTTGGCTAAATTTGCCCTCTCTGTCTTCCAACAGTTCAGCGCACAGGCTTTGATATGCAGCCAATAATCCATCCGGAAGTTTTGCCATTGGCAGCACTTTATTCGCAACATTGTAAGAAATCTGCTCGGCAGTTTCACGGTAAACAGCTGATAATTCACTCATAAAAAATCTCGATTAACATTAATTCAAAAAATAGACTTAAAACTGACCACTCACATATAAACCATAAACGCCGTTACCCGCTATCGGTGTGACAGTAATACCTTCATAGGGTTGAGTAAAATACCAACCCGCTAGCGCGCCAATTGCAGCACCCGCTAAGACATCTTCTAAGTAATGTTGATCACTCGCCACTCGAGTATAGCCAACATACGATGCAGCGACATAGGCAGGTAAACCATACTGCCAGCCATAACGCTGCTGAATAAACGTCGCCGCCATAAAGCTGTCAGAGGTATGACCCGATGGGAACGAATCATCGCCACTACCGTCGGGTCTGTCTTTACTCACGCCATATTTTAGGCCTTCAACAATTAATCGACTCGATACTGCCGCCTGAATTAACTGCCAACTACCGTCGTAACCGTCTTCATAAAATAACGTCGCGCCCATTGCTGTTGCGGGGAGCAATAAATGCAATACATCGCCCGAGGTTTCTAAATCTGAACCCGCCCAACTATTGCTGCTTATCATAAGTAGGGCAGCACAAAGTAATTTTTTCAAGGGTGATTCCTTTTTAGAATAATTTTCAAGGCGAAGTTTATACCTTGATCACTAGCCGAATGCAAAATTGCGATACATCTATATTCAAAATGAACAAACAAGTTATGCTAAGCTCATTATTAGCTATTGATTTTAATGCGAACAGGAAACTTTTTTGCTACGTCCATTCCGATACTTATCATGTACCTTGTTGCTGCTCTTACTGCCGCTCAGTCTCGCTATGGCAGAAGAAAAGACTCAGGTTGATAAAATATTTGAGAGATTTGAAAGCGGTGAACCCATGACCCGCGAAGCAATTAACAACGATCTTGCGTTATTGAGCAAACTGATTGCAACCGACGATGTACTCCGCAATGAAAAGCTACAGCTACTAAAATGCTGGGATCAAAGTGCCGAAACGGATACAGACATAGCACAGGCAGTTAAGAATACGAGTCAAACACTCACCCTTATTCCACCAACGGCTTCCGCGCATTTCATCACCGACCTCATGCTTTGTCATTCTTGGTTTTTGCAGTTAAATGGTGATGTAGATAGCGCAATGGAAGGCTATAACCTCAGCGTTAAGCGTGCCTATGAGCATGAGGATCTTAAACTCATTGCCGACTCACGCAGCCTTCGCGGCGCTCTGTATTCCTATATTGGCGATTTTTCTGCGGCATTAGACGATCTGATTACTGCACAAGATCTCTACGAGTCACTGAATTTAACCGGCTGGGCTAACATCAATCTTGCCGATATGGCCACCAGCTTTAGACGTTATGGCGATCCCCAAAGTGCAATCCGTTACTACAATAAACTCAAAGCACTCTATTTAAAGAACAATAACCAAGAGCAGGCAATGTATGTCACCTCAGAAATAGGTCTGGCTTTAGATGAACTGGGTGAACATCAACAAGCTATTGATCACTTCTTGCTCAGCTATCAATACTTTAAGGAACATCAGCTAGAAAAAGTGGCCGCCACTATGGCGACGGACATTGCCTTTAGCTTAATCAAACTCCATCGTCTTAATGAAGCGGAAAAATATTTAACTGAAGCCGCAGCTGTGATTAGCGAAAAAGATTATGCCGCTTATAGCTTTATGAAACTCTTTACGGCCAATATCAAGTTTCAACAAGCACGTTATAAAGAAGCGCTTACTGAACTCGAACAAGGGGAAAAAGCCTTTCGAACTCTGCAAAATGATCGGGGACTCACCCAACTATTACAGCTGAAAAGTGATGTCTATGCGGCGATGAATAATTTACCTGCGGCCTATGGCGCACTGCAGGAATTTGTCGCCCTCACCAAAAAAGTCGATGACAACTCCTTCTCTCATCAAACCACAGAATTAAAAATGAAGTTTGATACCACTAGGATTGAATCTGAAAATCAGCGCTTGATTGAAAACCAAAACCTTAAAGAACAAGAACTCGCGCTGCTTGAGAAGAATAAGTCATTGCAACACATCATTTTATTATTGACGGGCTTTATCCTAACAATAGTGTCGATATTTGCGTATAAACAAGTGCAGAGAAATCGCCAATTACAGATCATAGCCCTCACCGATTACCTCACCAAGCTCCCTAATCGTCGGCATATTTATGCCCAAGCCGCGCAGTATTTTCAGCAAGCCTTAAAACAACAAAGCCCTTTTTCGGTGATTATCTTTGATGCGGACCACTTCAAGAAAATTAACGATAACTTCGGCCATGAACTGGGCGATCGCGCCTTACTGACGATCGCAAGCGCAAGTCAAGCCCTAACGGGTAATAAAGATCTTATTGGCCGTATCGGTGGTGAAGAGTTTTTAATTCTCTTACCCAACACAGATGCAGAACGTGCTTGTGAACTTGCCCATAAGTTGCAAGCTCAAATTAGTCGTCTAGGCGCTGAGGATTTACCGGCTGAACTCAAATTGACCGTTAGTGCAGGTGTAGCAACCTTAGCGCCGCAGCCCAATAGTGACAACACCTATCAAGACAAAGACTTTGCCAGTCTACTGAAACGGGCTGACGACGCTCTTTATGAGGCTAAAAATGCGGGAAGAAATTGTGTTAAAGCCGCCAAAAATGAGGCTGCGAGAGAGAGTTAAACACTTTTATGCCAAAACACTTGATGCTGTAAGGGCGGTGGCAGAGCACCAAACCATGTCTGATATAAACGACTAAATTCCCCTGAGTCTTTCATTTTCTCAAGCTCTGTTTGCCAACTCGTGACCGTGACCGCCGAGGTCCCTTTAGAAAAAGCTAAGTACAGATTAATCTCAGATACGACATACACTTGGCGTATATCGGCCTCACTTGCGCCAACCTCTTCTAATATCTGCTTAACCGCAAGATCCGCTTGGCACCAGAAACGAATTCGAGAAAACAGTAACTGCTTTGCCGATTGCTGTGGAAAACTCGCCACCAGTAAGTTATCGACACCCGCTTGTTGTAACAGCTGTGCTCCAGCGGATTCTCGATAAACCCCGACAATATCTTTAGATTGCAGTTCAGCAAGTTGCTCGAGTGCGATGGGATCTGCCGCCCTCGCATACAAAGCAATTTTGCTGGTTGCAATCGGGCCGATAAAATCGAAATGATCTTCACGCTCGTCATTAATAGACGTCGCAAAAAGTAAGACATTCGCCGAAGTATTGGCAATCGAATACGCCCGTGCCCAAGGTAACACCTCGATTTTCTCGCTCTGTCCCAGCCTCGATTGCAGGGTATTCACTAAGTCCACAGCAAAACCATGGGGAACGCCATCTTGCTCGTAACTCATGGGAGGCCAAGCTTCGGTCACCAATTTCAACTTATCAGGCGCAGCAAAAACAAGATTAGGCATTAGGCCTAATAGACTCATCGCAAGAAAAAACGCCCTAGGAGAAAATGCACTCAGCATACTGATACCAAAAGCGAAACATTAAACCTAATCATAGACTCAATCTCAGCTGCAAATAAACATATTGCCTAAAGAAAATCGCGCCTCATTCATGCTCACTGAGTAAACTCGTCCGTAACAAGTGAAAACTTGCTATCATATTGCCACCTAGCCAAGAGCCTCACTGCAATGAATCCATGTCGACTTTAGCCAATCAAATCCCCAACCAATCCTATGCCAGCACACTGTCGCGGCTCGCGCTGCAAATAAAAACGTGGGGAAAAGCACTCGGATTTGCACAAGTTGGCATTTGCGATACAGATTTAACGGCCGAAGAAGCCAAGCTCCAAGCATGGCTAGACAAAGGGTTTCATGGCGAAATGGCGTATATGGCCACCCACGGGATGATGCGCGCTCGCCCGCAAGAATTGCATCCGGGCACAGTGCGAGTGATATCCGTACGGATGGACTATTTACCACCCGAAGCAGGCTTTGCCACTAATCTCACCGATCCCAACTTAGGTTATATCTCCCGTTATGCGGGTGGCCGCGACTATCACAAGTTGATCCGCGCTCGGCTTAAAAAGCTGGGGGATCAAATCAGTGCAGAGTTAGTTGCGCTCGGTTTCGATGCCGCCGATTTCCGTCCCTTCGTCGACTCAGCGCCCGTACTCGAGCGCCCATTAGCCGAAAAAGCCGGTATCGGCTGGACAGGTAAACACTCACTCATACTCAACCATGAGGCGGGTAGTTGGTTCTTTTTAGGTGAGCTACTGATCAATTTGCCTCTACCTGTGGATATTCCCATTCAAGAAGGCTGTAACAGTTGCGTCGCCTGCATCACTTCCTGCCCAACAGGTGCAATCGTAGAACCCTATGTGGTCGATGGCAGACGCTGTATTTCCTATCTCACCATAGAGCTGCAAGGCGCCATTCCTGAAGAATTTAGGCCACTCATGGGCAATCGCATCTATGGCTGCGATGATTGTCAGCTCGTGTGCCCCATCAATCGCCAAGCGCCACTCACCGCCGAAACCGACTTCCACATTCGCCCTCAGTTAAAACAGCCCGACCTTCTCAGCCTTTTTGCTTGGAGCGAGGCCGAATTTCTAAAGCAAACCGAAGGCAGCGCCATTCGCAGAATTGGCCATAAACGCTGGCTACGTAATATCGCAGTCGCGCTGGGTAACGCCCCCGCCAGCCCAAGTATTATTGCCGCACTTAACGCCCGCAATAACAGTGACGATATCGATGAGATAGTGAGTGAACATATCGAGTGGGCGCTCAATGCGCAGCAATCGCGCCTTGCCGATATCGCAGCAATTGAACAACAAAAAGCACGCCGCAAGACTGAACGCATGGTGCGTATTATCAAAAAAGGCTTACCACGAGATGCTTAACATCTAACAAGGTTATCAATAGCTTACTACTGATTAACTAGCCTAAACTAAGAATCGTCATTCGCTCAGTACATCTATTGAACCTTGATATTAAACATGGCCAATAGACAGTGGCGTTTCCCTTATTCGCAGCGAATAAAAGACACCGGAGGCATAAACATCCGGTGTCTTTTTACTGAGTAAGCTCAATAAGTTCAGTTAAAAACTCTCACTCAAGCAGTGATATTAACCAAGGCGGCGACGTAGTTCTCGCGTGGCATCAACCATGTTTTTCAATGCAGGTTCGACTTCATCCCAAGTTCGGGTTTTTAGGCCACAATCTGGGTTGACCCATAAGTGACGCACGGGGACTTTCTGCGCGGCTTTCTCGATTAACTGCACCATGGCCTCCACACTTGGGATGTTTGGTGAGTGGATGTCATACACACCGGGGCCGATTTCATTTGGATATTCAAAATCTTCAAAGGCGTTGAGTAACTCCATCCGCGAACGCGACGTCTCGATTGTGATCACATCTGCATCCATGGCAGCAATCGCGGCAATCGTGTCGTTAAACTCGCTGTAACACATGTGGGTGTGGATTTGAGTCTCATCAGTCACGCCAGCAGCGCTGAGTTTAAAGGCATTCACCGCCCAATCTAAATAGGTTTGCCACTCACTTTGCTTCAATGGCAAACCTTCACGGAAGGCGGGCTCATCTATTTGAATAATGCCAATCCCCGCATTTTGTAAATCGACTACTTCATCACGAATCGCCAGCGCCAGTTGTGTTGCAATCGCATCGCGGCTGATATCTTCACGGGCGAATGACCAGTGCAAAATCGTCACTGGCCCCGTCAACATGCCTTTTACGGGTTTGTCAGTCAGGCTTTGAGCAAACTTTGCCCAATCGACTGTCATGGCTTTTGGACGACTCACATCGCCGTAAATCAAGGGTGGCTTAACACATCGTGAGCCATAGCTTTGCACCCAGCCATTTTTACTAAAACCAACGCCGGCTAACTGCTCGCCGAAGTACTCCACCATGTCGTTACGTTCGGCTTCACCGTGCACGAGTACGTCGATACCCAGTTTTAGTTGGCGTTCGATAGTATCGCGGGTCACTTGCTGTAACTGCTCATTATACTGAGCATCGTTAAGCTCACCCTTGCGCCAGCGGCTGCGTAGTCCACGGATAGCGGGTGTTTGTGGGAACGAACCTATGGTCGTGGTTGGCAACAGAGGTAATTGGTATTTTCGCTGCTGCACACTTTGGCGCACACTGAAATCATTGACCCGCTCATAATCTGCAGCGGTTAATGCCGCAACGCGATCAACTACTTGCTTATCTGCAGCCAGCGCTTTTGCTTGGCGACGAGCGATACAAAAAGCACTGATTTTCTGTGCTTCATCCGAACTAGGCGCCAACAATAATTGGCGAACTTTGCTCAATTCCAACAGTTTCTGCTTAGCAAAGGCCAACTGCTTACGCAGTACAGGTAATAGTTTGACTTCAACATCTAAATCGACTGGGCTATGCAGTAATGAACATGATGTGCCAATCCACAAACGATCGCCTAAATCACGCGCCACAGCGCCAATACGCTCGGCAATCAAATCGATTTCTGCCGCCCACACGTTACGGCCATTAACCACACCCACCGACAAAATTTGCTCACTGCGCAACGCATTTGCAAACACAGCCAGTTGTTCTGGCGCAGTAACTAAATCTAAGTGCAAACCAGCAACAGGCAAGGCAGATACGAGGGCTTGATGATGCGCAATACCGCCATAATAACTAGCTAAGAGAACCTTAACGTTAGCAGTGCTTAATGCTTGATAAGTCTTAGTCATCGCCGCTTGCCAATGCGTGTCTAACTCTAATGCCAACACAGGCTCATCTAACTGTACCCATTCCACACCTTGGGCGGCGAAACGGGCCAAAATGTCAGCATAAGCAGTTAATAAATTAGGTAATAAACTTAACTTATCGAACTCTTGACCCACAGTTTTAGCAAGGTGCAAGTAACTGACTGGGCCGAGTAGCACAGGTTTGGCTTTATAACCTAGCGCTTGCGCTTCGCTGACTTCATCAAAAAACTGCTCGTAAGCAATCGAAAAATCTTGGTTTTGCGTCAGCTCTGGCACCAGATAATGATAGTTAGTATTGAAATATTTGGTCATTTCAGAAGCTGGCGCATCTTGGCCCGTTGGCGCTCTGCCGCGGGCAACACGGAATAGAGTATCGAGATCGATAGCACCTTCGCCGCGGTGGCGATCAGGGATGACATTTAGGGTCGCACTCAGGGTTAATACTTGATCGTAAAAGGCAAAATCCCCCACGGGTACTTGCTCGATGCCAGCAGCAACTTGCCACTGCCAATGGGTACGGCGCAGTTCGCTCGCCACTTCACACAATTCAGCCTGAGAGCTCTCACCACGCCAGTATTTTTCTAAGGCAAATTTCAATTCACGACGACGCCCGATACGGGGAAAACCAAGACTATTTAATTGCATACCCTATCTTCCTTTATTTGAGATAAGCCAAATTCGGCACTTGCACCCACCAGATTGTTTTCTCTTGGCACTTTTCAGCATTTCCGCCTGGATAAATAACAGCGGGCGTCTGGACGTCTAGAAGTTTATTGTGTTAGTCTCTATTCCAGCAACCGAATTGATTTCAAGCACAACATGAGCGAAATTCACCTGGAGTGAACATGATCGAACTAAGACATCTGCGAACCTTAATGGCCCTGAAGGAAAGTGGCAGTTTGGCGGGCGCAGCCAAAAAACGTTTTGTCACTCAATCCGCCCTCTCCCACCAAATAAAGGAGTTGGAGCAAAGGATTAACTCGCCTATTTTTGTGCGTAAAAGTAAGCCGCTGTCATTCACCCAAGAAGGTGCGCGTCTGCTTCATCTCGCGGAAGAAATTTTGCCTAAGGTGCTAGAAACCGAGACAGATCTTAAGAATGGCCTTGAAACCGAAACCAATCAGTTACGTGTCGGCATTGAGTGTCACAGCTGTTTTCGCTGGTTAATGCCTGTGATGGAGCAATTTAGACAAGAACATCCCCAAGCCGAGTTAGACTTGTCGAGCCGTCACTTGTTTGACTCGCTCAATGCCCTAGAAATGGGCGAACTGGATATAGTGCTGACCTCAGATCCTGTGCCTGGGCATTCACTTGCTTATCAGCATTTGTTTGATTTTGAAGTAAAGTTAGTGGTTGCTAAAGATCATCCGCTAGCGAAAGAGCCCTATGTCACCCCTAAGCAATTAGCGCGTTTACCGATAATTAGCTATCCCGTACCGCTGACGCGTTTAGACATTTATCGCCACTTTTTAGAACCTGCGGGCATAGAAGCGGGTGAGCAAAAAACCTGTGATTTGACCATGATGTTATTGCAACGTATCGCCTGCAAAGATGGTATCGCTGCCCTGCCGAACTGGTCGATAAATGAAGGTCACGGCTTAAGCCTTACTACGGTAAAGCTAGGACAAGAAGGCTTAAAACGGCCTCTATTTGGCGCCTATCGCCGCCATAGTGCTAACTCAACATTGATCCAAAATTGGTTACAACTGGTGGCGAGTGAAGGTTTATCTCGCCAGCAGAAGACAAATTAATACCGGTAAAATCTAATAAAGAAGCCTGCGAATGCAGACTTTTTTTATTGAATTAAATAGTTATTTTATTCGTTCAAACCGTTATTTGTTGCATCTAAATATTACAGTGGATTCATCAATAGACCACGCATAGACAATACGCGGCGCAGGATTAAACCAGGGGAATTCGAATTACGGGTCTGACGCAAATTATGGGCAATCATAAACTCTTGACGCAAGTCCTGATCGAGATCTAACGCTTCGAATGATTCTATCGTCAATGTCTGCTGTTGATTATCAATCAATGACTTAATTACGCTTAAAGGGAATGATTGTTCGGCATTAGCATTTAAATACGCAAAGGCCGTGAGCGCGATAATTTGGCCGAACACACTGAACAGGGCCAAGGTTTGCACTTCATCAGCATCAACCTCGACGCCTTCCATCTCCGCTAAACTGTCCACCGCATCCGTTGCAATATCTTCAGTCAACTTCCAATAACCTTGGACTAACTTTTTATAGGGCTGTGGCAGCTCATCGAGACGCTCTTTCAGATAAAACGTAAAGGCATAGCGATAGATATTCACTTGACCTAAGCGGATCAAAGCTTCTTTCAAGGAGCGAGTTTTATGATTTTCCACTACAGCTGCCTGTGCGGAATTGCTGCGCATTAACATGTGCGCCGCCAATGCGGGGTCACTCGAGATAATGTCGATCACGTTACGAATGTCGCCTTCAGCAAGGATCGCTTTTTTGAGTGGTATTAAAATCCCTCGGCGGCCAATCACTTGCTCTTCGTTCGCAATGATAGCTCTAACTTGAGTAAAAACCTGTTGCTCAAGATCAGTCATAAGACACTTTGCACCTGTTTATTAACAATAAGATGATTCGGTTACAGCTCACATCATACCTAAAATACTAAGAATTTCAGCCATAAACAGCAGAGTAAAACATAAATTACTACTGTTTAGTTATTGCTGCCCGCTAATCACTATAGATAACGACAATTAAACCACTCTACTGAAACGATATTCAAGACTATACCTATTTTAAGATTTATTCCTTGAACCAAGCCTAAAAAATATAAAACCAGACTGAGTCTGGCTTTATCGATAACTGGCGAATCAATACCTAGAAGCGGTAGCCGAGGGTTAAGCGAATATCACGGCCTCGACCAGAGTAATAACTATCCCCCCAATCGCCACCGTAATAACCTGCACTGACATAATCTTTATCGAATACATTATCGATACGCAGGCTGGCAAGCCAAGCATCACGATTGTAGTTCAAGGCTAAATTACCAAGCACGTAACTAGATAACTTATCGCCTTCGTTACCGTTATCGCCTTCAATAAAACGCTCACCCGTGTAGATAGCTTCGGCAAACACCTGGAAATGCTCAGCAAAATCCATGCTGACATAACCGCGTCCTGTGTGTTTTGCCACCCAAGACAGCTCTTTGCCATCATTGATACCGTCAGTAAATTCAGCATCGATATAGTTATACTCTAGCCCGAGCTGCAGCGCTTTAGTCACCTGCCAATCCCAATCGGCACTCGCGCCATAACGACGAGAAGCGTCGGCATTGACGTTAGCGCCTTGAAAATCTCCATTTGGAGGTGTCTCCGCGCTAGGATCAAACACGATTTCATCTTCCAAATCGAGACGATATAGGCTTACTCGTAGAGTTTGGCTCGCAAGAGTCCAATCCCAACCTGCTTCGTAGGAGCGGCCCGTCTGCGGCTTTAAGCCAAACACATCTTTAGGGGTATAAGCTTGCTCATCCACTTTGGCAAAACGGAAGTTTTCATCGCCACGTAGATAGAATCTATGATCTGTATTAGGACGGTAGTTTAGGCCGAACTCGAATGCAGTAGCATCTTCATCTAAATCGATACCACTAGGATAAACTTTGCGATCGACTAACTCGTCGGTCACCCGCGCATATCGCCCACCCACAACATAACTTAGGGTATGACTTAATGGCACAGTGGCTTGTAAGTAAGCACTTTGTGTTTGCTGCACATTACTGCGCGCCATAGTGTCAAAATCAGCCTTACCACGGCTAATGTCTAAACCTGTGACTAGGTTTAGCTCACCTTGACGCGTACTGTAGCTCGCTAACGCTTTAGGACTAAACATCAACAGTGAGCGCGTATTACGGCTCTGTCCCCAGTTCAATGATGACACTAAGGTATCGCTGTAATCTAAATCCGCCGCCAGCGCCCAGTTTTGATTGAGCTGATGCTGGTAACCCGTACGCGCCGCAGTGGTCATTTCGTGAGAATATTGCTTATCGTTCCCAGAGTCACGTGGGTTGTCTTTAAATTGATCTTTAGTAAGCGAGCCAGGATTTTCACGGTCATCGTCGTAATAGCTGGTTTCAACGAAGAACGAGTCTGTGGCCGTTTTATATTGAATGCGGCCAAGAATAGAGCCGGTTTCGTTAGCATTATGTTTGCGATAGTTGTCACCTTGGTTATAGCTACCAGTGAAAAAGTAACGCCAATCTTTGTTGATCGCGCCAGACACATCACCACGACCTTCATAGGTATCAAAGCTGCCGCCGGATAACTGCACGCTACCGCCAGTATTTTCAGGGGACTTAGTGACAATATTGATCACCCCGCCTACCGCTTGGTCACCATAAAGCACACCCGCACTACCCGATAAAATTTCGATGCGCTCGACTTGGTTAAGCGGAATGGCATTAAGACTAGGGGCTGCGATATCGATATTATTGAGGCGACGACCATCAAGTAAAATCAGCGTGTTATTCGCAGCAGTGCTGGCACTAAAGCCACGCATCGCAAAACTAGTACCGATGTTATTATCCGAAATTTGAATACCGCTTTGACCGCGTAAAACGTCAGTCACGCTAGTGGCACCGCTCATTTCAATCGCCGCAGCGTCAATCACATTCACATTCGCGGCAATATTTAACGGGGTATTGTCAGAGCGGCCGATCACGACAAGATGCTCGTCGACTTTAGCTGTGCTGGTATCGTCTGCCGCCATAGCGGGCGCGATAACGGAAAAACTGCAAAGGCTACCGATAAGTAGCGCGATTTTGGTTGGATTTGTTCCCATTTTACCTTTAACTCCTGCAAGGAAAACGGGGCATTAGCGCCACGATACTGTTCATTCAGTAAAAGATACTGACAGTGACTATCGCATTTTGAGATCTGCCCACCGAAATCTCAAAAACACCTTTAGGGCCGGTCTCCGGACTTAGGCTATGTTAATCCGTAAAAATAGAATTAACGCGAGACTGACCTTTAACATTCTGACTATCGGGTTCTGTCTTGAACACACCAATCAAACGCGGTCTTCTCTCACCTTTTACCGTTGCGGGGGCAGTGCCAGAATTTCACTGGCTTCCCGATTATCTCGCGGCTTTCGCACGCAAGCACCTCAGAAGGTTGACTAAAAATTTGATTCATAGGGCACAGCCATCAATAAAACAGCGATACTCCCTTAAGGCTCAGCACATTATAGAGCCTGAGCGCGCGCATTATAGACGTCTATACGGATGAAAGTCCATCAAACTCAAGCGAACGTCTACGGTCTACTTCAAGGAGAATGGGACTAAAGCGGAGATAAAATCTTGGCTATTATCTGCCTGCAGTGGTGGTTTATCGACAGAAAAAACGGCACCTCGCATCGACTTATGCAGTAGATACAAATCTTTATTGCCACTGACAACCGTATAGTAGCCAATTTCCCCTTGGGGAGTTGAAGCATAGGCTTTGGGATTCACTTGCGTGACATTGTGGATATTGGGCATGGCTGTACAGCCTAAAATAGCCTTAAATCCCTCATGTCCATCAACTTCAGTGTAGCCGAGCTTCTGGTACACCACTTCGCCGTCACAGGTCGATTTATAGGTCTGGGCCATCGCATCTAAAAAACGCTCAGGGCTAATACTCTCGGCCATATCCTTAAAGCCCTGCACGCAAAATAGTGCACTCCACTGGGTTAATGCTTCCTGCTCAGGCACATATTCTGCCATAAACATGCCAGCTTGCTCCTCATGATAAGCCTGCTTCCAGCCCGCAGGCAGATTGAACCCTAATTGCTGACCAAATACCGGCAATACATGGGTATGAGCTGCGCCGCTTTCGCTCCGAGCTATATCTAATGTGGCTTGAACTGGCTCTGAGCCAATTAAGCTGCAGAGTAATAACACACTGGCACCTTGAAACAATCCAATAGGTGAACACAATGCTAATTTCATACTTATCATCCTTGTATCGCACTTATAATTAATACGACATCATGAAATTGAACAGAAAACACCCAGCATTCTAACGAAGAACCTTCGCTGAAAACAGTCAAAAAGTTATATTAACTGCCACTTTAAAAGAAATAATCACTATCACGGCTTGAATAACAGGGAAATATCCCGTTTATCAGCACAATAGCGGCAAAGAGGTTAGTGCTATTCACTAAACAACCACATTTTCACTTCAGGTTTAGGCCTTTCCTGACTCAGAATCACCTGCCGTTGCTCTGGCGTTTCGCATTGGGCAACAGGGGTAAAATCCAGCGGCTTTATCACCAACGAATCGGCAGGCGGTAGCGGAGATTTAGCGAACATCTCGTTATTCATGGACCAAGAGACCCATTCCCCCTTTTCACTGATCCCGACATACCCCTCACCCGCCCTCGCTAACCAAGTTAATCGTGGAATACGCGCTATGAGCTTCTCAACATTGTCTAGGTTAGCCCTATAGCCTACTGGCACGACTTTGCCGTCAGGACGGGTGAATACAAATGATGCTGAACCTATGGTGATTTTGCTTCCCTCCTGCCAATACCGATTGAGAATATCTTGAGCATAGTGAAAACCATATAGATAGGCGTAGTCACTATCATCGACCAGAATTTGCGGTACGGCATTGTCACGCAGCAACAAAAATCCCGTGCCAACACTGACAATACTGTTCACGCCTTTAATATCCGTTTGTTTAAGCCAATCGATACCACAGTTCGTTTCATTGCCCCAAAAGTGCGCCTCACCCGTTGGACTTAAGATTGCAAAAGCACAGCTATTTGACGTAATACTCGCGACATCCAGTAGCGCACTGCGAATAGAATAAACATCACTACTCTGTCCCCAAGTCACGACGCTGCCATCCTTTTTCAAAGCGGCATAGGTCCCTTGGGTATACTCAACACGCACAACATCCATTAACTGTGGCAGCAGCTTTTTCATATTGGTTGACCGTTCAACTTGCCCCCAAATCACAGTGCTTCCGTCTTTTTTAAGAGCAGTAAAACTTCGTCCTTCGGCAAAAATATCCACGACATCAAACAGTTTATCCTGCACATGTTGGCTATTGCCGCCTTCGGGACCATAACCCCAAGTGTGCACTTTTCCACTGGCATCGAGTGCGGCTACCGCCTCACGGTTGGCATAGAGTTTAGTGATGTTTGTCATACGGCTTTGCAGGGCTTTGTCGAGGCTCAGTTTCCCTGCTCGTCCCCAGTACACCACAGTGCCATCTTCACGCAGGGCGGCAAACCCCTCCTTTACAGGCACGACTTGTTTAACCTGTTTAAGCTCCGCAGCAACTTCGCGGCTATCGCCGCCGCTAAAACTATTTCCCCAAGTGATCACATCGCCATTTTGGGTGATGGCAGCCACTGCCATATCATTTGCTACAACGGTATTTACCGCGGGTAAATCACAGGGAATATGGCGATACTGCGGACTCGGTTTTTCCTTAAATTGGATGAGTTTACCGTTATCGAACTGCAGCAATGACTCGTTATTGCTTTCAATAATGGCCATAGGTTGAGGATCGCTACAGCCAGAGATCTGCATGGCAACCATGCCCGCGAGTAAAGCCTTAGGCCAAGTGATTCGATGAGTGAGCATTACTTATTTCCTTGTATTTGCTTGGAGATGTCATTCAATGTTTTGCTGCAGACAGAGCGAAGATGAAATAACCTAACATCGCCTAATGTCAAAAATGGGCAGAATTCTAGCAGCTTGTTGATAAAAAGACGAAAATGCTCACAGTTTACTCTGCAAGTGCCCTCCACAGGCTAGCGCCTAACCTATGGCATGCTATTCTAAGCATCCAGTACCGCTGTTTAAAGGAGTAACAGTATGACTCGTCACATCATTCTTGATTGCGATCCCGGCCATGACGATGCTATCGCGCTGATCTTAGCCTTAGCTCACCCAGACCTCGTTCCCCTTGCCGTCACGACTAGCGCTGGCAATCAAACCCCAGATAAAACCCTCAACAACGCCCTGCGGATCTTAACCCTGTTAAACCGTGGTGATATCCCAGTCGCAGGCGGTGCCACTAAACCGCTAACACGTGAACTGATTATCGCCGACAATGTTCACGGCGAGACTGGCCTCGATGGCCCAGCATTACCCGAACCGAGCTTCAGTCCACAAGCCATAACAGCCGTTGAACTGATGGCGCAGCAAATCCGCCAAAGCTCTCAGCCAGTGACTTTAGTGCCTACTGGGCCGCTGACTAACATCGCCCTTTTACTGGCGAGTCACAGCGAGCTACACCCTAAAATCGAGCGTATTGTGCTGATGGGCGGCGCAGCCGGTGTCGGCAATTGGACGCCTGCCGCCGAGTTTAATATTTTTGTCGATCCCGAAGCCGCCGATATTGTCTTTAAGTCAGGTATTCCCATCACTATGTGCGGGCTCGATGTAACCCATCAAGCGCAAATCATGGATGCAGACATAGAACGGATTCGCGCCATCCCAAATCCAATTGCTCAGTGCGTAGCCGAGTTATTGGATTTCTTTATGATTTACCACAGAGATCCTAAATGGGGCTTTATTGGTGCACCTCTGCACGACCCCTGCACTATCGCTTGGTTGCTCAAACCTGAACTGTTTGAAGCACAAGATTGTTGGGTCGGGATTGAAACCCAAAGCGAGCTGACCTTAGGCATGACAGTGGTTGATCGCTATCAACTCACTGGCAAACCCGCCAATGCGACTGTGCTGTTTGGGCTCGACAGACTCGGTTTTGTCGATTTACTGGTAGACAGTTTACGTGTCTATGATCCAACTTATCTCAATCGCAGATGAAAATAACAGTGAGTTTTCTATGAGCCAGATACTAGTTATCGGCAGTGCGAATGCCGACCATGTGATGAAATTTGAGTACCTGCCCGCAGCAGGGCAAACCTTGATGAGCCGAGACTATCGACTCGAACAGGGAGGTAAAGGAGCCAACCAAGCGGTCGCCTGCGCGCGTTTAGCTAAATCAGGCACCCGCACTGACTTTATCTGCCACCTCGGCCAAGACAGTATCGGCGATGATATGCGTCAAAGCTGGATCAAAGATGGCATAAGTACAGAAGGTATTAGCCAGATAGCGGAGCAGAGTACAGGCACAGCGATGATTTTTATCGGTGATAACGGTGAAAATACCATTGGTGTTGCTGCGGGAGCCAACGCCACTCTTTCACCCGATGATTTAGAAAATCACTATGCTCTGTTTGCGAATGCGCAGTACTTGTTAGCGCAACTAGAAACACCTGCTGCCACAGTGGCAAAAGCACTAAAAATGGCCAAAAACCTTGGCGTGACGACGGTATTAAATCCCGCCCCAGCGACCGCCCTTGGCCACGATGTACTCAAATGGGTTGATGTGATTACGCCTAATGAGACTGAAGCAGAAGCTTTAACTGGGGTTGAAATTAACCATCTCGATGATGCTCTAATGGCTGCGCAGCTTCTGCACCAGCAAGGTGTAGGAATTGTAGTGATCACTTTAGGCTGTCGCGGCGCATATATCAGCAGCCCAGGTTTTACCGGGCTAGTGCCCGCACTTGAAGTGCAAGCAATAGACACAGTCGCTGCAGGGGATACCTTCAACGGCGCCCTAGTCGTCGGCTTGAGCGAAGGCATGTCAATTGCTGCCGCCGTGGGATTTGCCAATGCGGCCAGTGCCATTACAGTGACTCGCCAAGGCGCACAACGTGCGATTCCCTATCGACAGGAGCTTTCGTACTAAAAAAGTAAGCGACTTTGAGTTAGACGCCCTGAGTCCGCTTATCTAAATTATCACTTATAAATCATGGTTATAAATCAAATCCATTAATGATAATCCGCGAGTATTTAGTTGGTTCCAGCTCAGTACTCGCTCGTCTATGTTTACCGCTAGCGATTTTTCCGCTACAGGATCTTGCCGTTCCAGGCAGTGCAGTTTTCGAACGAAAGTTGGATATACATAATTTACACGCTGATTTCATTCCCATTTAATGAAGATTGCTTATTCTGGTAGGCGCATGTCCGAGTCAAAAGGACTCGGCTACCCTTGTTCAACTAAGGAAGTACCAGATGAAAGCAAAAAGCACAGCTTTACGTAACGTGACCAGCACTAGCCTAATCGGCCTAGGATTATTATTCGCTAGCCAAGCGAGTGCCAACGAATGTGAACTGAAAATTGCCGCCACTGATGCAATGCAATTTGACACTAAAGAGCTGTCAGTACCTGCAAGCTGTAAAGAAGTGACCTTAACCTTAACCCACACAGGCACTTTGCCAAAAGCAGCGATGGGCCATAACTGGGTATTAACTAAGGCAGCCGATATGTCAGCCGTCGCAACTGAAGGTATGAGTGCGGGTCCTGATGCAGCCTATGTTAAAGCGGGTGATACACGCGTTATCGCTCACACGCCATTAGTGGGCGGCGGCGAATCAACATCTATCACCTTTAGCACTGCTGGCATGAGCGCTACCGAAGCTTACCAATTCTTCTGCAGCTTCCCAGGTCACTGGGCGATTATGCAAGGTAGTTTCAAGCTAAAAGCTTAAGGTGAATGGCTTAGCCTAACGTTAAGTGATAAAAACACAAAAGCGGATCTTAGGATCCGCTTTTACATTCCAGCCATTGCATTTAGCCGTAATAATTCATCAGGGCCTTGGTTGGATAACTAATGGCGCAAAGCTCGTCATCGCATTACCGTTAGCGCCATTCAAGTTAGGATATTCAACCCCTTCCTGTAAAGTGTAATACACGTCGACAAAGTCATCGTCATTGGTGAACCAAGCATCCGGCATCACACTTAAAATACCATTGGTGATTTGCGGGATCAGCGCATAACCTTGAGCTTCAGGATCGGGGATCGACTTTAAGATCTGCTCCGCCGCTTCTAACAGCTTAGTGGCCAACACTTTATAGTTAGTACCATCGTCATGCTCCATTAAGATCATGTCCGCAGCCGCCCAACGATAACGCTCCCAATGGATGATGATTTGATTCGGATAATAGGTCGTATCTGCATAATCTAAATAGGGCATTTCGACGATATCGAGCACAGGTTCTTCACGGCTCGGGTCAACCCCAGTCACTATGCCGTAAATTTCAGCACGACCAGAAATCCACGGCTCATGGTCATCCTTCAAGGATATTTGTTTGATCACTGTGGTTGAAATCGGCTTGTCTGCCACCGCCTGTGTTTGCGCACGGCTCAGTAGCGCGCCCTCTTTTTTCGCCGATTGTGCTTCGGCAAATGTCGCCCGCATCACCTCTAAGCCAGCCACAAAGGCTTTTTTACTATCGATACCGACCACAAACACCGGCTGCTGCGGTAGGTTATACACGTCTAATTGATGAACTTGCCCATGAATATCAAAGGCTTCAATATAATCCCACTGACTCTCGTCACCATCGGGCTCATAGGCAAATAAAGGAGACTCACCTTGCTGCCATGGGGTTAACATGGTTTCATCCGCCAGACGCACTTGCACCAGAGAATCTGCTTTGGCACTTAAGCCCTTCACTCGGCGAATCGACGCATCGGCTTTGGTGATCACATTATCATTGAGCCTATGCTGAGACAGAATGTCATCGGCATTTACGGCCAACTGATACTGGTTTATTTCAGTCTGTAAGATAGGCGCAAGCTGCGCATATTGATGGCTCAAATCTAACGCCAATGCCCGCTTAGTATTGGTTAACTGAGCTTGTGCATCCAAAGTAGAATCCTTTAGCGACGCCTGTAGCAAGCGTAACGCCTCTCCATCTAAGGCTTGGCCATAACTCATGGTTGCCGAAGCCGACAAACACAGTAATAAACTGGATTGAAGTAGTTTCATAGGAGTTCCCTTACCTTAATAAAATTAAACGTGTGTTCGAATTCTCTACATATGAGCACAGACCCGAATCCAAGTAAACCAAACGATAATAATTATCGTTATTTATTAATGGTATAGAATACGCAATAGCGCTGAAACTCTCTAAAAACAAGACTATAGCGATAACGGCTCTCAATCGACCAAAACGTGCGGAGTGAACAGGAAAAAATGAGTTGATAAGCTCAAAGAGGTTGAGCGACAAAAACACAAAAGGCGGATCCTAAGATCCGCCTTTTGTTATTTATAGCCAGAGTGACGTTTCAGAACGCGTCATGCGCGCCCTAACAGTCACACTAGCTTGATAAGACAATACTGAACGAGTGAGTGTTACTCTTCGTCGAAATCATCTTCATCAAGATCTTCGGCATCGGTTGCCGCTTCAGCCGCTAATGCTGCCGCTAATTTTGCTTTAGCTTGTTTCTCTGAACGACGCTTGTTGCGCTCAGTTAACGTGCCTAAAAACACTTGTAATTCAGTCAAGCCCCAAGCTTGCGCTTCGGCTTCGGTCGCAAAACCATCATGGCTCTTAGACACAACCGTTTTAGTTGATGTCATGCGACGAGTGATTTCAGTTTTCCAACCTTTGTCGCCCTGTGTCACGCGAAAATCGTATTTTTTGCCCTTGCTCATTCTGCTCTATTTCCTAAATGATGCTTGTCACGTTTGTCTTATCAAGCGAACCAAACGCTCATCATAAAACAAAAGGAGCGCAGTGTACTTGATTTCGGCCCAGAAAGATCGCCCAGATGAAAATATTCATGCCAGTTTCATCGACTCGTCCAGTGGAGTCAATTCTCAAGTCTAAAACAACACAGGGCATAAATCCCGCCCATCCCCTGTCTATGGCCGTTTATCGCAAGCGAGCGAGCCTAAGCTAATCGTCTTGCAAACGGTATATATTCTTGTTTATGTCATAAAAATAGGCTTTTTTAGTCACATTAACACTTTAGAGTTTCTGATTAATATTAATAATTTACATCATTACTCATAGGTAAATCTGATGAAACTACGCTCTATTTCGTCGCTCTCACTCGGCCTGTTAATTGCCACGAGCGCTTTATTAGCCGGTTGCAATAATGACGATGATAACGCCGCAGTCACGCCACCCACCAGCAAACCCGTTCCAGCTCAAGTGGGAGAAAGACCCTTATTCCTCGTACGTCAGATGCAAGACAGCACACTTAAAACCCGCTTAGAACAATGCACCACTGACAATTTTTATCGCAGCGAATTTTCCATAGGTCACCGTGGCGCGCCAATGAAATTCCCTGAGCATACAAAGGAATCCTACCAAGCGGCTATCGATTCGGGCGCAGGCATAGTCGAATGTGATGTCACATTCACCGCCGATAAAGCTTTAGTTTGCCGCCACTCACAGTGCGATCTTGCTAGCACGACCAACATTTTAGCCATACCCGAACTTGCCAATAAATGTTCGAGCCCATTCACTCCTGCTGATGCCGCCAATGGCGTCAGCGCATCGGCAACCTGTTGCACTAGCGATATCACCCTCGCCGAATTTAAAACTCTCAAGGGTAAGATGGAAGGCAACAATCCGAAAGCGACCACTGCGGCCGAATTCATCAATGGTACCCCAAGCTGGCGCACCGATCTTTATGCTGGCAATGGCACCTTGATGACCCACGCTGAAAGTATTGAAATGTTTAAAAAAGCCGGTGTGAAGATGACGCCTGAGCTAAAAGCCGCCAGCGTATCTATGCCCTTCGATGGTTTTACTCAGCAGGATTACGCGCAAAAAATGTTGGATGAATACACGGCGGCGGGCGTCGATGTTTCGCAAGTATTCCCCCAGTCATTTATTTTGGATGACATCAAATATTGGGTCGCCAACGCACCTGAATTTGCGAAGCAAGCTGTGTTTCTCGATGACAGATACGATTATAACAGCGCCTTTGATCCGCAGAACTCTGCCACTTGGTCGCCATCAATGGCGGATTTAAAGACCCAAGGCGTCGAAATTATTGCGCCGCCACTCTGGGTATTAGTCGCCTTAGATGCGGACAAAAAGATCATTCCTTCGGAATACGCTAAGGCCGCCAAAGGCGCAGGGCTTAAGATCATCACTTGGTCGCTGGAACGTTCTGGTTTATTAAAAAATGGTGGCGGCTTTTATTATCAAAGCATTACCGAAGCCATAGATAACGAAGGCGATACCTTTGAATTACTCGATGTATTAGCTAAAGATGTCGGTGTGATTGGAGTGTTCTCCGACTGGCCCGCCACTGTGACTTACTATGCTAACTGTATGGATTTATAAGTCATCGATATAGAAAACAAACAATGCGTTAACGATTGCTCGTTAACGCATTTTTTATTGCGAAAATAGTCTAAATCTCACCGCGAGCTATTTAAACAGGTGCTGGATATTCTTTAAATCGCCCTTACCTTCGGCAATTTCTTCCGGCGTTAAACCTGTGACTTCATGCGGGAACACTAACCAGTCTTCAGAGGCATGGATGTAATAGTCAGGCTTTAATGGCACGGCGGTATTTTTTGGCTTGTAATAAGGGCAAGCGATACGGATATCGGTTGGCATATTCAGGCGCATCAGTTGGCTGAGTTTTTCTTTTAATGCATGGATACTACGGCCAGAGTCAAACACGTCATCCACAATCAATAAACCGTCGCTAGCGTTCGCATTTTCAACGATGTAATGCAGACCGTGAACTTTGATTTCTTTGCTTTGCTTGTCGGTACCAATCCCATAATAGGAAGAAGTACGCACGGCAATGTGATCGGTTTCTACTTGTTTAAAGTCGAAAAATTCCTGTACCGCGATCCCTATTGGAGCGCCGCCACGCCAAATACCCACGATAAACTGCGGACGAAAGCCACTCTCATACACTTGCGAAGCTAATAAAAATGAATCTTCCAGCAATTGCTGCGCGGTAACAAAATACTTTTCTGACATGACACAGTCCCCATCACATTGATTTTATTCTTAGGTCGTTAAAGCTTATGACCCCTGTAAGGTCTGTTCGGCGGGTAAAGGTTCCCAAAACACTAAAACAGCTTGGCCTTAGCAAGTGTAGGCAGCCGCCGAATTTTGGGAGCGAATTTTATACCAAAAAAATGCGACGTGCTGCAGTAATAGTAAGAACTTGCGTGACAACAGACATTTATTTTGCCTTTTTAGGCAAAAAGCAACAAAAAGGCCACCCTAAGGTGGCCTAAAAACAGCGAATAAATACCTGCGTTAAACGATAGGCGTAATCACATGCTCGCCCACTTTTGCTTTGGCGCTATAACCACGTGCCGTTGCCGCTTGGAAATCCTTCGACAGAATAGTATCCACATAATGCCAGTCGCTGCGCACCTCATCAGCGGTGAAAGTAAGCGTCATAAAGCCGCGATCTCTTAAGTTAGCGTACTTAAGATCTGGCACTAACTCGACGATCGCCGCCTCAGTTGCAGGGATCTGCTCAGCGGGCAGATTCAAATAGTACTCAAGACCTGGTGAAGACACTGAGCTGGTCGCAAACTCCACCCCAACGGTATCGCCATTCACGTCTTTAAGCTCGTTAGCCCAGGCATTATGGGTATCACCCGCGATCACGACTAGGTTGAGGTTTTTCGATTTAGCCGTACCTAAAATCACCTCACGCTCATAGGCATAACCGTCCCAAGCATCTAAGTTGTATGGAATGGCAGGTAATTGCAGCAGTGCAATAACTTCTGGGGTTAGTAAGGCTTGATTAGCCTGAAGATATTGCAGCTCTTGGGCGGTCAGCGTCGGGTCATTTGCCGCCGCACGCGCCGCTAACTTAGCTAACGCGCCTAACATAGCATACTGAGGAATGCTCATCTGCTGCGTCGCAATCGCCGCCGGCAATGACATCTTGCCCATCAAAATCTGTTGCCCTAACACCTGCCACTTGCCCGTTGCTTGCAGCAAAGTGCCCTGCAGCCATAACAATTGCGTCAGACCCAGCATAGTGCGAGTGGTCGAAGTCACATCGGCAAGGAAACGCTCGCCCGCAAACGAACCCGTTGTGGGATCCATATAGTCGGCATAATCGAGCTGTTTATCACGGGCCAATACACGGGTATCGAGCATGTGCAGGTCGACAAGATTGCCGTAACTGAAGCTGCGGTAAATCTCTTCATGGTTCCCTTCGCGCCATGGACGAATAGGCAACCATTCGAAATAGGCTTGCAGTGCCGCTTCTTTGCGAACGGCAAAATCGCCTTCGCCTTCATTATGATTCTCAGCGCCATCACGCCAAGTATCGTTGGCCACTTCGTGGTCATCCCACACTGTGATAAAAGGCACTTTCGCGTGTAACTTTTGCAGGCTCGCATCGGTATGGTACTGACCATAACGGGTGCGGTAATCACCCAATGTCAGCAACTCAGTGGCCGGTAAGACTTCACGGCCAAGCTCTGCAGCATGCTCACTGGCATAACCGCCACGGGCATATTCATAGATGTAATCGCCTAAATGCACCACGGCATCTAAGTCATCCTGCGCCGCCGCTAACTCATAGACGTTAAAGTATCCCGCAGGAAAGTTCGCACAGGACATCACCGCCAGTTTGACAGAACTCACATCGCCCTCAGGCAGCGTGCGGGTTTTACCCACGGCTGAGGTTTTGTCACCTGTCATAAAGCGGTAAAAGTAGGTTTGACCTGCACGTAAGCCGCGGGCATCAATCTTAACCGTGTAGTCACGGCTTGCATTAGTGACCATCTCACCCGTGGTCACTAATTGACTAAAGGCCGCATCGCTTGCCACTTGCCAGCTCACTTTTACATCGCCCTCAGACTCAGGCGTGACACGGGTCCAAAGGATCACAGCATCAATCGCAGGATCGCCACTGGCAATCCCATGTAAAAATTGTGCAGGTACAGAATTATCATCATTACTATCACTACAGCCCATCAAGCCGTAAGAGATCACAGCAACGCCAACACCTTTGGCCGACATAGCCAAAAAGTCACGACGAGTTACGGTACGATTCATTATTATTATTCCTTGTTAGAAAAGGCTTCACTGGTATGAGGTCTAATGAGACCCCGATTGTGAGACATCACTGTTACACATTTGTGACATCTTTGTCAGCCTTTTATGATTTCTATCAATTCAAATACTTATACTGAATGGCGTACTTTATTTAAGCAGGGCTAGCGCAGCGAACAAGGAAGCTGCTAACATCGGTGCAGGCTAACGCAGCGTGTTAAATGCACGCCTAAGAATGGCAAGAAAAGGAATTTAACAATGAAAGTCAGCGATATTATGAGTGATCAAGTCATCTGCATCAGCGATGGCGCCAGCTTGAAAGATGCCCACCATCTGATGCAAACCCGTGGCGTACGCCACTTACCTGTGATATCTGAAATGGATGGCACCCTCGTTGGCGTACTCACCCATAAAAAGATGATCGCCAGCGTGATGACTATGTTGAACAAGTACGGCCAAGGCGCGCTCGATCGTAAGGAGCGATACACGCCGATCAAAACCGTGATGGACCAAGACTTTCAGCATCTTACCGCCGACGAGCCCTTAACTGTGGTGGTGGAATATTTTATCGAAAACAAACTCGGCTGCTTGCCCGTTGTCGATGTTGATAAAAAGGTACTCGGTATCGTCACCTCATCGGACTTTATCAAGCTGTGTCGTACCCTGCTGCAACAGCAAGCGTAACGTTTTACGCTCCTTTTATTCTATGTCAGCCTTTTACTACGTAAAGGCTGGCATTGTATTTTTTATAAACTGTATTTTCTATAAAAGAAAGGATTCCCTTGGCTAAATTACTCTCCCAGGAACAATTTATTCGCGCCTATGAATGCGCAGAATTTGGCTGTTTTGCCAATCAACAACAACTCGCCAAATTACTCGCCGATCCCGATTACGACTTTTTACATCAAGACAGTACCTACTTTGGCAAAGCGGCGACACAAATCACCTGTATCAGTGACTTACAAAGTATGGAGGAATTGCATTTTGTCGCGGCCAACTTGAATTGGGATAACGATGATCCCGACATGGTCAGGGCGATTATCGAACATCCACTCTGCGACGCAGGTACCGCCTTATTACTCTACTGGTACGGACAAGGCTTTTATTACTCCACGCCAGAGACGCTCGATACACCTTTTGGACAGCTATTCAAAACCATAACCGATAGATTTGTTGCGCGCGGCTATGCCAGTTATAAAATCCATTTTGACCCGATTAAAGAATGTTTTATGCCCTCATTAGAAGACGTTATTACTAGAGGATGCCAAATTCCAGGGGCTATTTTTGCCCCTTATAGCACTATGGAAATCGAAACCTATGAAGGGCACCCAAGGTATCTACAATTTAAAAATGAACTGCTGAAATCGGGTAAATGGGGCAAACAATAAGCGTTGATCTTTTGATATCAGAACAGTTTAAGCTGGGGTTACTGGCGGAATACGCGTAAAACGCTGCCAGCGGCACGAGCGCCAGCGATACACCATAATCAGGCCGCGGATCCATTCATCTGCCGCAACGGCAAGCCATGCTGCAAGCACGCCGTAACCTAAATGCAAGCCAAAGAACCATGCCAATAGCACGCCAATGCCCCACATGCTAAAGAGGCCAACCCGCACAGGAAACGCCACATCACCCGCGCCTTTTAATGCCGAAATTATCACCAGATTAAACACCCGCCCCGTTTCGAGCGCGATTGAACCTGCAAGTAATAACGCCGTCAGTTGGATAACTTCTTCGTTCTCACTTAGCCAGCCAACAATAGTGAATCGCTGCCAGTAGAATACTAAGACGATACCAAGGGAAACCATAAAGCCCACTAGACAGTAACGCTGCACCCGAGTGGTGATTTCATCGAACCATTGTTTGCCGACATAGTATCCGGTCTGAATTTGCGTCGCCTGCCCGAGCGCCACCGCAAAACAATAAATAAACCGGCTGATGTTTAGCCCATAGGTATAAGCCGTGAGCGATAACGTCCCCATCTGACTGATAAAATAGATAATGGTCATCTGAGCCACATTGTAAGACAGCATCTCGCCAGCATTGAGCAGGCCAATACGCATCACACTCCAATAAGTGCTGCGCGGTAAAAGCTTAAGTCGTTGCAGTGGCAGCGGAATTTGCTTATGCCGGATCACCATCAACATGATAAACGCACCGATGATCTGGCTGCTCACTGTCGATATCGCCACCCCTGTTACCCCATAAACAGGTAAACCAAAGGGAGAATACAGGGCAATATAATTACCAATGACGTTCATCAAGCCAGTGCTTGAGGTAACTAACATGGCCGAGCGGGTAAAGCCGTAACTCCTTAAAATCGCGGCAAAAGCGATGTTCATGACCAAGCCTATACTCAAGCTGCCGCAAATCACTAAGTAGTCATATCCAAAGCCTGCCACATCGTGTTCAAGCGCAAATAAGCCGATAATCCCCTTAGCGCCAAAGAACATAGAGGCGCCCATGAGCAAGGCGAGTCCTAAACTCAATGCGACACTTGCCACCCCGATATCGACCGCCTGTTGCGATTGGCCTGCGCCATTGTTCTGGCTAATCAAGATGCTCGCACCTGTGCTCACCATCATGGACATGACCATCATGAAGAACATCAGCTGAGTCGTGAGTCCCACTGCCGCTACCGCGTTATCGGAATAATGGCTGAGCATAAAAATGTCGCTAATCCCAAGCAGTGATTGCAGCAAGGTCTCGACAAAAATCGGCCAAGTGAGGGCGACTATGCTCATGCGTTGTTGCAATGTTTTGGGTGCTTTAGCCACGAAGAATTCCTGCAAATAGAGTACGGATAACGATGTGAGCGCTGGCTCATTGTGTCGCTCAAACGGTATCTTGGCAACCTATATTTTAGCCAAGATACTGAAAGCAACTTTCACAAATAGACAACCTAGTGCTAACTAACACACAATCAGGCGGAAATTTAAGCGCATAAAGCCTGCCAGTCAATTTAGTTGGTAATTTTCTTACATGGCACACTACAACTCAATCTGTGATCGTGAAAAAGATGCTGGCTGCAACCGTATTCATTACTGAGTTAATGCCAAAGTTAATTTCCGCCATCATGATAAGCCCATAACAAAGCTCATAACAAAGCTCATAGCTGAGCATTAATCTTGGCTACCAATTCCGTTAAGCTGCCGATAAACTCTGCCCATTGCAGAACAGCCGAGCGCACTGAACATTGAGGGAGTATTAAATGAGCCAACTCTATTTAGAAGAGGGAATTAAACAATTGGTTAGCGAGTTTATCGCGGCGGGTTGTCCATCGGTGCGAGAGCAGACCATTGAGCAACGTAGACAAGGTTATACCGCCAGCACGGTACTCGCAGGTGAAGCGGAAGAGGTGTTCGAGGTGCGCGTAGTTTCTATCGATGGCGCAGAATTGACCCTGTTCAAACCTTCGGCAGTAAACGATTTACCCGTTGTCATTTACTACCATGGCGGCTGTTTTGTCAGTGGCGGCGTTGAAACCCACAATCAACAACTGCGTAAACTCGCCAATGATGCTGGCGCACTGGTGATTGCCGTTCGCTATCGCCTCGCCCCAGAACATGTTTACCCCGCTGCCCACGACGATGCCTGCCATGCCGCCGAGGTCATTTATGAGCATTGCCAACAATGGGGTGGCGATAACACCAATATCACCCTGATGGGCGACAGCGCCGGCGGCCATTTAGCCCTAGTCACTTGCCTACGTTTAAAAGCCAAAGGGCAATGGTTGCCACAAAAACAAGTGCTTATCTATCCAATGCTCGATGCCACCGCTAAAAGCCAAAGCTATAGCGACAATGGCGAGAAATATATTATTACCCGCGACACCTTGCTCACTGGATTTGATCTGTATCTAGATTGGCACCCCAGAACCGATGCCGAAGCCAGCCCGCTGCGAAGCACTGACCTAGCAGGACTGCCCGAAACCCATATCATCACAGCTGAATTTGATCCGCTCGTCGATGAAGGAGAACAGCTATTTAGGCATCTATTAGAGGCTGGCGTCAATGCCCACTGCCGCCGCTATCTTGGGGTGATCCATGGCTTCTTCCAACTCTCGGGAGTGAGCCGTTCCGCTCGGGATGCTATGGTGCAAGTGAGCAATATAGTGAAGAGTGCTTAACGCCATCTTTGATAGTGAATTCCTACATAAAAAAGGCTTTCTATCTAGATAGAAAGCCTTTTTAACCGTTTGATATTCTGACTTAAACGGCTTTTTTTCGATACGCCAAAAACAACAAGACTATACCTACGGCTAAAAACGGTAAGCTGAGAAGTTGTCCCGCACTTAGCACAGATTCAGAGTAAGCCGCTTGGCTGACTTTAATCGATTCAATCGCAATTCGCGCACTAAACACCGACACCAGGAACAGGCCAAAAATCGCGCCATGCCGTTGTTTAATCAGCGTAAATTGATACAGAGCATAAAGCACGACAAAGATAGCCAAATAGGCAAAAGCCTCATAAAGCTGCGCCGGATGCCTTGGCAACATATCAACACGGGCAAATATAATGCCCCAAGGTTGAGTCGTTGGATCGCCTAAAATCTCTGAGTTGGCAAAGTTCGCCATACGCACAAAAAAGCCAAAAATGGCGGTGGCGATCGCGAGTCTATCCAACAAAAACAGGAAGGGCAGCTTCACTTTGCGTTGGTAATAATACAGCGCCAGAATCGCCCCTAAACCTCCACCGTGGCTGGCGAGCCCACCTTCCCAAATCGCCAAAATCTTCAGCGGATGGGCAAAGTAATAAGCCGGATCATAAAAAATACAATGGGCCAAACGCGCGCCCACTATGATGCCAACCACACAATAAATCAGCAGATTATCAAGGGACTCGACATCGAGATTTTCCTTGATATAAATCCGCTTCATCACCTGAAAACCGGCAGTGATGGCAACAGCAAACAAAACTCCATACCAATGTATTTTTAGTCCCATAAACGAGATTAATACAGGATCGAGCTCCCACACTAAGTGTTCCAAATTCAATTACTCCTAACACTTGGTACATAGAGGTACGCCAAAAAGCCTGTTTTACGTGGTTAAACGCCAATAGACAAGCCTTGTCGCGGGGATATCTTACTATTGAGCCAAATTTAACGACACTGAGTAGCATTGATTTAGCCGAATGATGTTATTTCGACCGAATCGAACTCTCACTCATTAATGGGTTAATTCACGCTCTAATGAACGCGCTTTTTTATACCACTATCGGCTCAGACGCTTGATGATTTCGCTGTGCTGCGGATATTGAGCTAGTAACGTTTTTTGGCTAAATAACTCGAAATCATCGAAGGTAAAACCGGGGGACACCATGCAGCCCACGAGCGAAAAGCCGGGTTGATTCATCGCCGAACCAAAGATACAGCCCTTAGGCACCAAAAATTGTGGTCGCTCGCCCGCCGCTAAATCGAGTCCCAATTGCGCCGTGGTTAACACGCCATCAGGGGCAATCATATAAATGGTGAGCGATTGTCCTGCATGGAAGTACCACATTTCATCGGCGGTTAGGCGGTGAAAGTGGGAAACTTCCCCCGTGCGCAGTAAAAAATAGATGCTGCTCCATAATGCCCGAGTCTGATCAAACGGCGTTTCAGAACGATAGGATGAGCGGTAATAGCCGCCTTCAACATGCTGTTCTAGTGCTAAATATTCAATAAAATCATCGGCTGTATGCATTATAAATCCCTGGATAAAATTAAAACCGCAATTCAGGTTCTAGAGTCTACTCGAAAAACATCTGCTCACTAAGCATTGCGGTTTAGCTTTTTGAACATAAGCACACACGCCAAAGTTCAAAATATCACTATTGACTCGTTACTATAGGCAAAGAGAGAGTTATGGCTTATGGCATCAATCGCGCTGGCGACTTGGCAAAATAACAACGACAAATAAATTGTACGGCGTGTCGTTATGGTTTGTTGTTCGCACCAAAAGCGGCTAGATTATTATGAGTTAACGGGATTAATTGGCGGCTAAAGCTCCAAAGAGCGGCTCGTAATGATGACTTGGACACGCAGACATAAAGTTAAGTGATTTTCCACAGGGATCTTAATTGATGATCAATATTGAACAGATGGCGTTAATCCTCGATGCACTGCCAGATCCTGCCTTAATATTGTCAAAAAGTGGTCGGTACGTGGCAGTATTTGGTGGTAAAGATGGGCGTTATTACCACGATGGCAGTGGCTTAGTCGGCTTGTACCTTACCGATGTATTAAACCCCAATAAAACAAATTACTTCTTAGGCATTATTGAGCAAGCCTTGGCTAGCCGAACATTACTGATTGAGGAATATGAACTTAGCAATAAAGATGTCAAAGGCTTACCCGATGCGGGCCCAGATAAACCCATTTGGTTTGAGGGGCGTATTCAGGCGTTAGATTTTCTCGTCAATGATGAACCTGTGGTGCTCTGGGTCGCCAGTAATATTTCAAAGCGGCATGAGCTTGAACTACAACTGCGTCAGCTCAGCGATACCGATCAGCTCACAGGGTTATATAATCGCCGCCGCTTAGAACGTGACTTAATCGTTCAATTCGACACTTTTCAGCGCCACCGTACGCCCACCTCAATCTTGATCCTCGATTTAGACCACTTAAAGTCCATCAATGATCAGCTAGGTCACTATGCTGGCGATCAAATTATCATCGCAGTTGCCGAAACCTGTCGCACTCAATTTAGAAAAACTGACAGTGCGTATCGTTTTGGTGGTGATGAATTTGTGATTGCCCTGCCCGGTGTCGAGCATTCGCAAGCGGTTGAATTTGCAGAATACCTCTGCGATTGCTTTTACACTGAACTGCAAAAATATGCGGTTAAAGACTTATTTGCCACAGTAAGTATCGGGGTTGCCAGTATAGAAGCATTGGATACTTCCTATGAAGACACGCTTAAGCGGGCCGATGCCGCCTTGTATCAAGCTAAACGTAACGGTAAAAATCGAGTTATCTCAAATACCGCCTGAGCTGGGTTGAACATTTCAAACCACACATAGCAATAACAAGCGCCCTTAATAAGTGATAGCCACAAGTGCTCATAAGCAGCACGCATCAAAAGGCAGCCAACAAAAAAGCGAACCCTAAGGTTCGCTTTTAAACACATTAAGCTAATGCTAAATAACAGAATTAATTCGCGTCTTTCGCAGCTTTACGGGCTTGATGCAGTTTTTTATAGCTTTCAATCAATCTTAAATGCGGCTCAATACCTTCGAGCTGCATGCTGGTCTTAGTTAAACCGCTAAAACGTATTTTTCCTGTAACACTGCCAACCACTTGCTCCATCACTTCCTCACCAAACATACGGGTGAAGTTATGGATAAAATCATCAAGTTCTAACTCTTCATCTAAGGTCACTTCCAGCACAGCATTCATGGCTTGGTAGAACAGGCCACGTTTAACGGTATTGTCGTTAAACTGCAGGAACTCACCGACCAGCTCAATCGCGTCTTCATGTGCACCGAGTGCCAAATAAATCAGGATCTTAAGCTCAATAATCGTCAGTTTTCCCCACACGGTATTTTCATCGAATACAATGCCGATTAAGGTGCGAATATCCGTGTAGTTATCGAGTTGGCTTTCTTCTAAACGATTGACCAAATTAGCCAATTGCTTAGTGCTTAACGAATGCAGATTTAGGATATCTTCACGGTACGCCAGCGCCTTGTTGGTATTATCCCAAATCAAGTCATCAACTGGATAAATTTCAGAATAATCAGGAACTAAAATACGGCACGCCGATGCGCCTAAATCGGTAAACTCGGCGATATACACCTCTTTACCTAACGCTTCTAAGATCCCAAACAGGCCGTCGGCTTCTTCTTCGCTGGTGCCAGAAAAATCCCATTCGCAGAATTCATAATCAAATTTACTGCTAAAGAAGCGCCATGAAATCACTCCTGTTGAATCAATAAAGTGCTCAACAAAGTTTTCTGGCTCGCTGACCGCCATGCTGTTAAAGGTTGGTTTTGGCACGTCGTTTAAGCCTTCGAAGCTACGGCCTTGCAACAGCTCAGTTAAGCTACGCTCTAGTGCCACTTCAAAGCTTGGGTGCGCACCAAATGAGGCAAACACGCCGCCGGTTTTCGGGTTCATCAGGGTCACGCACATCACAGGGAACTGGCCGCCGAGTGAGGCATCTTTGACCACAACCGGGAAGCCCTGCTCTTCTAAGCCCTTAATGCCTGCAAGGATGCTTGGGTACTTTTCGAGTACAGACATAGGCACATCTGGCAATACAATTTCTTGCTCAATGATTTGACGTTTAACCGCACGTTCAAAAATTTCTGATAAGCACTGCACATGGGCTTCTTGCAGATTATTACCCGCACTCATGCCATTGCTTAAGAACAAGTTTTCAATCAGGTTCGATGGGAAGTAAACCGTTTCACCGTCAGATTTACGGGTGTAAGGAATCGCACAGATACCGCGCTTAACATTACCTGAGTTGGTATCAATCAAGTGCGAACCGCACAGCTCATCGTCTGGGTTATAAATCTCTAAACAATAGTCATCCAGAATTCCCGCAGGCAGCGCATCATCTTCTTCTAACACAAACCACTTTTCATTGGGATAATGCACAAATTCGCTATTAGCGATTTCGGTACCAAAGAATTGATCATTATAGAAAAAGTTGTTATTTAACCGCTCAATAAACTCGCCGAGTGCCGAGCACAGTGCGCTTTCTTTGGTCGCGCCTTTACCATTGGTGAAACACATTGGCGAAGCCGCATCACGAATGTGCAGTGACCACACGTTCGGCACTATATTGCGCCATGATGAGATCTCAATCTTCATTCCAAGATCGGCGAGCATGCCCGTCATATTGGCAATGGTTTGCTCCAGCGGCAGATCTTTACCCAGAATAAAGGTGCTCGATACGCCATTAGGCTGACCCATCAACATGGCATTGGCGTCTGCGTCTAAGTTCTCAACGGTTTCAATCTTAAATTCTGGACCCGTTTGCACCACTTTTTTAACGGTACAACGGTCAATTGAACGCAAAATACCTTCGCGATCTTTATCGGAAATATCTTCTGGCAATTCAACCTGAATTTGGAAAATCTGGTTATAGCGATCTTCTGGATCGACAATATTGTTCTGCGACAGTCTAATGTTATCCGTTGGAATATCACGGGCTTTGCAATATACCTTCACGAAATAGGCCGCACACAGGGCTGACGACGCTAAGAAATAGTCAAACGGACTAGGGGCAGAACCATCACCTTTGTAGCGGATTGGCTGATCGGCGGTCACGGTAAAATCATCAAACTTGGCTTCAAGTCTAAGATTGTCGAGAAAATTAACTTTGATTTCCATTGAATATGATTTCCACTAAATATGCGAGTCTGTAGCAGCCCATCGACCAAGTCGCGTCATTGGTAATGAGTCATTAAGGGGGAATTATCGGTGTTTTTGGCCCATTAGTCTTGGGTTAATTATGTTAAAAACCACAATCGGGGCATTTGCGGCTGAGCTTAGTGGGTTAAGTAGCGGGTTTGAGTTGGGGCTTAGATTAAATAACAGGAAGGCCAAGTAAGCCAATCGGTCGCAGAGTGACACTCTGTGCGAGAAAAATTATGGATGTTTTTCAGTCTCTCGCTTAACCGACAGAGAGACCATATTGCCTTAAAATTAAGTGTCTGATGGGATTAGACCAAACTAGGGCTGATTCTATTTATTGCATTTTTAATACCTAATTTTTTCACAAAATCAAGCCGAATAAGTTTCAATGCCACAACTGGAGTTGTTAAATATATTGTGTAGTAATGGTCAAAAAACGCCCTACTGGCTCCGCGCTAACCTTACCTTTATAAAAAATCCGCACTTCTTCCTCCTGCGCAACAACTTAAACATTGTGCTTTAGTGCATCTTCATACTTATCACTCACCAATTGTTGACTTAAGGTTAATAAAGAATGTAGATTTTACATATTGATATGGATATCGTTAACCATAGGTTAACAGATTGCAATCTCAATGATGCAAAAAATATATAATAACTATTATCCAACTACATGCGATTTGTAATCACGTGGGACGAGTTGGGACTAAGGGAGAAAGTATGTTTAAACGAAATTTATTGTCCACGGCAGTAAGGTATTCCTTACTACTTGGTGCCACAGCTTTTGCAGGTAATATTTACGCTGCAGAGGCAGCAGAGGAAGTGGCTCCACAAGAGACAAAGCTGCAAACTGAGCAAGAAGATCTATTAGGGGCTGAAGACATACAAGAGCGTGTCGTTGTTACAGGTTCTCGTATTCGTAAAGCTGAGTTCTCACAAGCTTCTCCAATTCAGGTGATTAGCGGTGACGTTTCTCGTGAAATGGGTATGTTTGACGCTAGTTCAATGCTGCAGTCGACTAACCAATCGGCAGGTATCCAGATTGACAACTCATTTGGTGGTTATGTTCTTGATAACGGTCCAGGCGCAAGTACGATTGGTTTCCGTGGTTTAGGTGCCGAACGTACTTTGGTTCTTATTAATGGTCGACGTATGGCACCTGCTGGTGTTGGCGGAGCGCCAACATCTCCAGATTTGAACTTAATACCTGGTATTATGGTTCAACGCATTGAAAACTTATTTGACGGCGCTTCAACTGTCTATGGTTCTGACGCCGTTGCTGGTGTTGCCAACGTTATTCTCAAACAAGATGTTGAAGGTTTCGAAGTTAACGCAGCATATAGTCAACCGAAAGGTGATGGCGGTGAAGAGGTCAATTTATCCGCACTTTGGGGTAAAACCATGGATAATGGTTTTATTACTGTTGGCGCAGAATATATGGATAGAAAAACACAAACCCGTGGTGGCTATGACTTCACTACGGGTTGTGAAGAACGTATTTTTGAAGCTGAGGATGGACGCATCATTACTCGTGCTAGTGGTAATGGCCCTGTTGCTCGAGGCGATGTCGATACCTGTGATACTTTCCCGCTAACTAACCGTGTACAATTTGATAACTTTTGGGGGAGTTTATATTCCACTCCAGGTTATACAAACGTAGGCATTCCAGGATTTAGTGAAACGACTGTTCCAAATCAATACGCCGGTTTATTACCAACCTGGGTTGAAGCAGACTCTAATGGTGATGGCATTCCAGATCGTGTCATGGTCGATGGTAATATGGATGGCTTTATGGACGTGGATTTACAAGATCCACGCTATGCATATCAGCAATCTGAGTACTATCGCTCTGGCGACTATATCTCTAGTCAAAAACGCTTATCTGTCATGCTCAATGGTGAATATAATTTCCAAGATGATAGTGATACTACCTTTTATTACGAAGGTCTGTATGCCAAACGTAAGTCACCAATTTTTAATCCCGGAGCACAAATATTCCAGTGGGTAAATGCAACCAATCCGTATAACCCTTGTGGCACCAATGGCATCAATTGTATGGCCGAAGTGGGTGCAGACTGGGGGCCAGTTGATGCTCGACCAATTATAAATATTCGTGGTGATCGTGATCAGACTGATGTTGAAGTTGCACAGTATCGTACAGTTGCAGGTTTTACAGGCAATTTACCGGTATTTGAGAACATAGGTTTAAATAACTGGTATTACGATATCTATGCTTCGTACAGTGCTTCTAAAGGTACTGATGAGCGCCGCGGTATTAATGAAGCAGCGTTAGTCCATTCGTTAGAAACATCAGTATTAAATGCCGATGGTTCTATCACATGTGGTGATGGTACTGATGGTTGTGTGCCTGTTAACTTATTTGCCCCTGATTTATATCAAGCGGGTGGTGGTACATTAAGTCAAGCAGAAGCCGATTATTTGTTCATTGACCGTAATATGGAAACCAAAGTTAACCAGTTTGTCGTGAGCGGTTTCGTAGGTGGTGATCTGTTTAATTTACCTTGGAATGCTGAGCCAGTATCAAGCATTTTAGGTCTTGAATATCGTCGCGACGAGATTGAGTCTAATCCTAATGCAGCAGCAGCAGATGGTTTGCTATGGGGATATTTTGCTGACCAAGGTGCTGATGGTTCACGTATCTTACGTGAAGCGTTTGCTGAGTTTGAATTCCCATTAGTTAAAGGTAAGCCAGGCATTGAAGAGCTATCCCTAACAGCATCAGGTCGTCTTTCTTCTGAAAGTTACTATGATACTGCATCGACTTATAGTTTAAAGGCTGTTTATCGCCCTGTTGAATGGGTGACGCTACGTGGAACACAAGGTACTTCTTATAGAGCGCCTAACTTACGTGAGCGTTTCTTAAACGGTACAACGGGCTTTAATACCGTTAGCGATCCATGTGTAGTGCCAACAGATGCTCGAATTACTGATCCGTTGAATCCAAACGTACCACCAACATATAACCCAGCTGAAGATAATCGTGACGCCTCAGTGCTCGCCGCATGTCAAGCAGCAGGAGTTGATCCAACCTCACTTGGTATGGGTGTAAATGGTGGTGATGACTTTAGCGATAGCTACAGTGCTGAAATTGTGACAGGTGGCTCTACTGAACTTGAGCCAGAAACATCTGTGGCGAAAACTTATGGATTCGTAATTGAACAGCCTTTCTTTGAGGATGTTAATTTTACAGTATCTATGACCCGTTTCGACATCGAAGTCACTAACAGTATTGCTGAACCAAGTGCATCATACAGTATCGATCAATGTTACAGCGCAGATGGTAATGCAGCGTTCTGTAATCGTATCGATCGTGACGCTGGTGGTCAGATTAACTTAGTGGATTCTAGTTTCATTAACATTGGACTATTGACGTCTAAAGGTTATGACTACAACGTTTACTACAGCCAAGAGTTTGTTTTATTTGACAAAGGACTGGATGTTTCTTTAGATCTACAAGCGACTCAAATGACAGAGTCTCTCTACGATGTATTGGGCACAGTAGACGATAACTTAGGTGAGCCAGATGTGCCAGAATGGCGTGCTTCTGCATTGCTTTCGTTTGATTATAACGATTTTAAACTTAGCTGGCAGACTCGTTATATTGGCGCAGGTTCTGAGGATGATCTTGGTGATTTTGTGGAGGATACAGCCGCTTGTACTGGTATGACTAACTCTTCAGGTGGTCCATTACTATGTCGTCCTCTTGGATTTACCGAAGATTATTATGTACATAGCGTGTCACTTTCTTATGACATGGATAACTACTCATTCTCTTTAGGTGTTCGTAACGTATTTAACGATGCGCCACCTAAAGTTGATGCAGAGGGCTCATTCTCTAACACAAACATTCCGTTAGGTGTGGGTTATGAGAGACCACGTACAATATTCATGAACGTTGGTGCTAAGTTCTAATAGGCTTTTCTATCAGATGTAAAAATGGCCTCGCTATGCGGGGCCATTTTATAGAAGGATTTAACATGAAATTTGCAACTCTTAGTTTTTTTGCACTAGCAGTAATAGGTTTATCTGCTTCGGGAGAGGCCAGAGAAACAACGACTATGCCTTCGTCTGAAAAGGTATCCTTAGACGCCTTTACCATGATGCCACTAATTCGCAGTGTATCTGTATCAGATGATGGAAAAAAACTCGCTATACTTCGTGCTACCAGCAAGGAAGGTGATTACATAATTGAGATTAGAAATCCGCATAATCTAAGTGAAAAACCGATTGTACTAGGCGCAGATAAAATGATGGTGTCAGGAGTCGTATGGCTTAATAACAATAAATTAGGGGTAATGTTTCGCCAAATTTTGAAAGACGGCGCCAGTAAGTTTTGGACAAATAAATTTGCTATTATTTCGGCTGATGGTAAAGGATCATGGCTTATTCCATTTAAAGATGAGCCTCGTGCGGGATTCTCACTCATCGATCGCCTACCAGATAATGACAACGAAGTACTTGTAGAGACAGATTTAAATCGGAATTATATTCCTGATGTTGTTCGCTTCAATATTAATACTGGTCGCAGCGTAACAGTTATGCGTGGTAGTACTAAAATCTCCGGTGGTTTTATCTCTGATCATGATGGCGATATTCGTGCCGCTCAAGGATGGAATTTTGCAGACAACGCAATAGATCTTTTTGCTCGTGAAAAAAATAGCGAAGAATGGAAGCTCATTAAACAAATTTCACCTAAGAGCCGAGAAAGCTACAGTTTTGCAGGATTCTCTGTAGAAAATCCTAATGAAATTTATGTTAATGCTAATTTGGGTAATGATAAAACTGGTATTTATCTATACAACATCAAAACAGGTACCTATTCAGAGCGTCTATTTGGACTCGAAAATGTCGATGCCGATGGCGTGATTTTTGATAGAAATGGCAAAACATTAGGATTTAGTTATACCAATAAACACCCTGAAAGATATTTTGTTGATGATAAAGAGCAAGCACTTTACGATGCGTTAGCGCCGTTGTTTAAAGATAAATTTGTTTCTATTATCAGCCGTTCAAATGACGATAACGTACTTGTTGTTAGAACAACATCAGCGAAAGACTCGGGTAGTTTTTACGTGATAACAGATAAAAAGTCTTTAGAAAAAATTGGTGAGAGATTGCCATTCTTGCAAGAAGATATACTTTCGAGTGTTAAGTATGTTTCATATACCGCTCGAGATGGCAGAAAGATTAATGCATATGTTACTTTGCCAAAAGGAAAAGCGCCATTTCCAGCTGTCGTATTACCTCATGGCGGACCATGGGTTCGTGACACCATTTTGTTTGATGAATGGGCTCAACTTTTAGCGAGTAATGGTTACGTTGTTATCCAGCCTAACTATCGTGGTTCGACGGGTTATGGGATTGAGCATTGGACCGCAGGCGATGAGAACTGGGGACTGAAAATGCAGGATGATTTAGATGACGCTGCATTATTTTTAGTTGAAAAGGGACTAGCCACAAAAAATAAACTTGCGATGTTTGGTTGGAGCTACGGAGGCTATGCTGCATTTGCCGCCTCTATGCGCGACAACAATATATATCAATGCACAGTTGCAGGCGCTGGCGTTAGTGATTTAAGTCGAATTAATGCGACATTGAATGACAGTCGCTATCTATCAAGATTACAACGTCCAACAATCAAAGGCATATCGCCATTAGAGCAGGTAGAAAAAGTTAACGTCCCTATTCTCGTTATTCATGGCGATATCGATAGTCGTGTACCAGTCGAACATAGTCGAGCGTTCGTTAAAAAGTTAGAAGAATATAAAAAGGACTACAAATATGTAGAACTTAAAGATGCCGACCATTTCAGTGACACATTATTTTATAACCATAAAACAATACTATATACAGAATTGCTAAATTGGTTAGACAACAAATGTGGTTTAAAATAGTCACTTTTTAAAGTTGAAAGCCTAGATATAATCTAGGCTTTTTTATGTTGGAGCCCCATATTTTCCCATCTGGACAGGCTTGAGGACAAAGGCTGCTCCCCGATGAGTGACTAATCCACCATGTCATAGCTAAAATGCTTTCCGTATGTAGACTGAACATGAAACATGCACAGGCGATTAACTTTCTCCCCATACTGATTTATTTAAATTAATGAATATGACGAGACATCTGGTTGCCATTTATGTAATGGTGTATCAAATCAAGATTTCAGAAGAAACGATTACCCTATTAGTGACTATCTACAGGCGGTACCAAGTAATCAACGAAACTTTTCAAAGCAATTTATAGTGTCATGATACTGATTAACGCAACAAATTCATCACTGCACATAAAGTCATCGACGATGACATTATTACCTCTATCATTTGGGATTTGGGGTAGCCGAAGTTTGTGTTACACCGCAACCGAGACAACAAACTATAACTGAAAATCATTAATGTAGAGTTTATGCTATTGCAAATATGGTTTGTTAAACCTACCTTAGGCCAGAATTTAACTCCGAAGTGAGCCATAAGAAAAACATAAAAAGGACAAGCCAATCGGTCGCAGAGTGACACTCTGTGCGAGAAAAATTATGGATGTTTTTCAGTCTCTCGCTTAACTAACAGAAAGGTTAAATACATCTTAGTGGGTAATGACAAGGCCATGCCAAAGGCGACACACATAGCGCTGATAATAATCCCTTGCACGCCCATCGCCTCAACGGTTTCATTAAAGTTATGCAGATAAATACCCAGCGCAATAAGACAAATACCCACACTAATGCAGATTTTCAGCGTTAAAATCAGCTTTTCATTCGACACTGTTCCGCCCTTACCCTTTGCCGCTATGTCGCTTTGCTACTGGTCCGCTGCAAATTCAGATATCTGCTCAAGGTTTGCAAAATTCTAGCCGCCATTTGCATCAAGTTTAACTAATAGAGTGGACGCATTTCCCCCAGAGAGCCTTGATTAAGATCAACTCAAACGCCTTGATTGGCTTTATTCATCCTCCTTAAATCACATACCAATAACGGTTTTTCTCGTTTATATTAGATTTTTGTTAACTTAAGCACTTAAGAATACGAAAAATTCGCTATACTGCCCTGCACAAAAAAAGTTCATCATGGAGTCGTCAAGCATGTCTAATTTCAGTTTACGTAATAAATTACTGCTGTTATCGCTATTCCCGTTAATCCTGACCCTGTGTATTCTCATGACAGTTTCTTACTATGTCGAACAAAGCGCTCTTGCAGATGAAGTCACGACCTTTAGAACTAAGCTTATCGGTGAACGTAAAACCCAAATAAAAGAAGCCACCGAAATTGCGGCCGGCATAGTGCAATATCAGTTGTCTTTAAAAGAAAATGGCAATGTAAATCAAGCGCTCCGTGATATCCGTTTTGGCAGTTCTGGTTACTTCTTTATTTACGACTCCCAAGGCAAAAACCTGTTCCATGCCGTCATGCCCAACCTCGAAGGGCAAAATAAAATTGATATGACAGATCCCCGCGGCACAAAAATCATTGTTGGTTTACTCGATGCAGCTAAAAGGGGCGACGGTAACTTCTCCTTCTATTTCCAAAAACCGAATACCAATGAGCAAATTGAGAAAATCGGTTACTCCATGATGATCCCTGGCACTGACTGGATGCTAGGCACGGGCGCTTATATCGATGATATCGACGCTGTCGTTGAGGATTATCGTGCAACTGTCACTGAGCAGATGATCGAAAAATCCTATGCCATTCTGTTAATTGCGCTGTTTCTCGCCGCGATTACTGCCGCTGTTATTCTGATCACCGCCCAACGTATGGTCGCGCCTATTAAAAATATGGCAGACAATTTAAACGACATCGCCAAAGGCGAAGGCGATTTAACTAAACGTCTTATTGTGAAAGGTGAAGATGAAATTGCACAACTAGGCCAATCCTTTAACCTGTTTGTCGATAAACTCCAAACCATCATAGGCGATGTGGCAAACGCGACCGCTAAAGTTAAAACCGCCGCCAACGCGATTCACGATCAAACCAAAGTGATGTCGAGCCAACTCATCAGCCATAACAATGAAACCGATCAAGTAGTTACTGCTATTACTGAAATGTCTGCCACCGCTAGCGAAGTGGCACAAAATACCACGCAAGTGGCAGAAGCGACCCACGCTGCCACTGGCGATGTAGCCAATGCTCAGCGCTGCGTCGATGCGTCTTTAGAAGAAATTTCGGCACTCATGGCGCAAATCAATAATGCGGCGGGCAGCATTCAATCCTTGAGCGAACAATCTAAAAAAATCAACAATGTGCTGTCAGTGATTGGCGGTATTGCTGAGCAAACTAACCTATTAGCATTAAATGCCGCCATCGAAGCGGCCCGCGCCGGAGAACAGGGCAGAGGCTTTGCCGTGGTGGCCGATGAAGTGCGTAACTTAGCGAGCCGAACGCAATCAAGCACGCTAGAAATCAATGAGATGCTGTCAGAACTGCACAAGCTTGTGGCGCTAGCGGTGAAAACGATGGAAGAAAGTCAGCAAAGCTGCGTACGCTCGGTAGACTCATCGCGCGCAATCTCAGAAAGCCTAGGCTCAGTGACATCGGCGGTCACGGCCATTAACGACATGAGCACCCAAATTGCGACAGCGGCGACCGAGCAAAGCTCTGTGACCGAAGAAATCAACCGTAATGTGTTCGCCATCCAAGAGATAGTGAATGAGTTACTCCATTCCAGCGAAGATGCTGCCAGAGTCAGCCAAACCGTATCACAAGAAGGCATTAACTTAGGTAAACTCGTCGGTCAGTTTAAGATTTAAAATATTTTCAATCGGTTGCAAGCTAAATAAGACATAGCAACCCATTGGTTTGCTGCAAATGTAACATAAGGTCTCAGCCTTGCTGAGGCCGATGGCAGTGGAATTGAAGGATTGTGGTTTGTGGTTTGTGGTTTGTGGATTGTGGATTGTGGATTGTGGATTGTGGATTAGAAGTTGAAGGCGCTACTTTTAATTTCAAAAAGTAAAACTTAAATCCCGTTACCTACGTATATAACCCAAATACTCAACTCAGTAGAAATGACCATGTTTTCAATCTTTAAGAAAAATCCCTTAAAAAAGTTAACTCAGCAATACAATGCCAAGCTTGAACAAGCTATGCATGCACAGAGAAAAGGCGATATTCGGTCCTACTCAATGCTGACCGCTGAAGCCGAGCAAATCGAAAATCAAATAAAAGTGCTAGAAAAAGCAACTCAGCAATAGAGGCGCATAGCGAGAGTGCGAAACAAGCAAACTACCAATAGTCGGCTTGAAAACGTGCCAATCTGGCCTCTGTGATAGTGCATTGCGTCAGTTGCATCAACTCACCTAAAGTGATCGCGGGATTGTCTGTGATAAGCCGAATCAACTTAGCGTCTAAGGGCTCTAGCTTGTCCGCATGTTGCAGCAAGGCTGACTCCAACTTTTTAATAAGATAGCCAAACTGGCCATCTTTAGCCGTTAACTGCTGCGCCAGCAATGGCTCACTTTGTAAATGCGCACTGCAGGATTGGATCTTAATCGCCCCGCCCACCATGCACCAATTCCTCGAACGTCGCACACGCTTAAGCTCGCAATCATATTGGGTTGCAATCGCTTGAGCTTGTTTAACCGCCTCCCGCCCAATTCGATGAATAAGCGAAGGCAGCGAGATACTGATGTCGTCGTTCATAACTCTTGATTAATAACTCTGATTAATCGCTGTTGGATAATCGCTGTTGATCTATAGCCGCTCGTTTAGAACTGTTGATTTATCGCAGATTTTTATAGCTATAGGATAAAGCCTGCTCGACTTAACATTTAAGCGCCAGAAAATACCACGCGCGAAAGTGTAGCACTGTATCCTCGCAGGCGAATAAGGTTGACGAACAGATACCGCCATACTTATCCCATGCTGCGCAATCAGTCACAGTTAAAGTCTTGAGCGTTGCGCTGGGATTGCCTACAATAGCGCACGCTTTTTCACTATAGACAATGACAGATCACGACCATGACCGACACAACATCATTACCCGCTTTACCGGATCGCCTTTCCGTTAACCCACGCAGCCCACACCATGTGGCAGAAATTTTCGAGCACGATATCGGTATTAAGCTCAACGGCAAAGAACGTTTTGATGTCGAAGAATATTGCATCAGTGAAGGTTGGGTAAAAGTGCCAAGTAAATCCTTGGACCGTCGCGGCCAACCTCTTTTACTCACAGTAAAAGGCACAGTTGAAGCGTTTTATCGTTAAGACGTGTGCGTACCGAAAATACCGGTATTGCTATAGATGTAGTGGCCAACAAGATTTGGTCACTACACTCAACGCCTCATTACTTTGGGCATTACAGTGTAAGCAACTCACGGATGGATGCTTAACAAGTCACAGTGACAATACTCAAACAAGGATGTAATGATGAATTCGAATCAATTAATACTTATCGGGCTGGGTTTTGCACTTATCATTTTAGTACCACTACTCTTACGAATTTTCACCAATCTGCTTGTCCCATCTTCTGATAATACCTATCGCTACCGTAAACAAGACGCCCTATTTTCCAGTGCTGAACGCTCCTTTCTCGGGATATTAGATCAAGCCGTGGGCGACCAATACCGAATACTCGGTAAAGTGCGCATCGCCGACGTTATCACTCCAGAAAAAGGCATGAACCGCAGACATTGGCAAATCGCCTTTAATAGAATTTCAGCCAAGCACTTCGATTACTTACTCTGCGACAAACACACACTTGAAGTTATCGCCGCCATCGAACTCGACGATAAAAGCCACAAGCAAACGCGCACTCAGCAACGCGACCTCCTCATCGAACAAGCCTGCGAAAGTGCCAAGCTGCCATTAATCCGCTTCGACGCCAAATGCAGCTATCAGCTAGAACTTATTCGCAGCACCATACACACCGCCTTACCCGCTAAAACTCACGCCACTGAAGAATCATCACTCATAGTGACGGCGAGCAAAACTTAAGCGCTACAAAGCATGCTCAATCGCCTGTTGGTTAATTCTGGTCATTCACTAAATTGCAGATATGTTCGAGCGCGATAGTGATATTAAGCTCAGGGGGCAAAGCACGTTTTGATGTAAGAGAACATTGCCTGAGTGAAGATAGGGTGAAGTGCCAAATTAATCTTTAGATCGTCGCGAACCATCGCCGCCAATCACATTACTCACGGTGCAACGCCCTACTACAGGCGATGGAAAAATACCAAACGAGCAGGTGCGCGGCATCAGATAAAGCCAGAAACTAACAATTTACTCTGGCCCAATTTATACGTATTCTCATTCAAAAATGTTTTCAGCGTGCTAACGTACTCCGTCTGATTGGCATGATATTTAATTTACGATGAGAGCATTATGATCAATCAGCTGCAGGAAAAATATCAACTGTCGTTATTGTTACTACTGAGTTCTGTCGCCGTGATGGGTGTTTTCCCCTTTGTGGTGATACGTTATCTGAGTGGTAACTACATTGCGGCAATCATTGATATAACGCTGATCCTAGGGATGATATCGTTCGTCGCTTATGCGCATTATTCCAAAAAAATCCGCATGGTAAGCGCGATATTGGCGGTGTTTATTAATACCGGTGTTGTTGTCATCGTTGTCGCTAACGGAATAGGCAGTTTTTTGTGGATTTATCCCGTTTTTGCCAGCACTTTTATTTTAGTTAAACCGATTGAAGCCTTTTTAATTAACTTCGTTGCCAGTATTGCACTGGTGGCGCTGGCGAACATTTTTGACGTCATTTCACTATTCTCGTTTGTGATCACCATCTTGATGATGTCGATGAGCGCCTTTGTGTATGCTTTGCACGGCGTGAAACAGTTTCGCTTGCTAGAAACCCTCAATAGCGTTGACCCGCTCACAGGCGCATTTAATCGCCGTGCCATGGGCTCAGATATGGAGGCAGCCTTATCCAACGCAGAACACAATGGCGTTAAACACTTGCTAGCCATTCTAGATTTGGACTACTTCAAGACAGTAAACGATAAGTTCGGCCATGCTGTTGGCGACCAAGTACTAAAGCGTTTTGTGGCGATTACGACATCGCACCTTGGTAAAAACGATCGACTTTATCGATTCGGTGGCGAAGAGTTTGTCCTTTTAATCCCCGAAATCAGTGAACAAGATGAGTTTATTCAAAATCTTAGAATGGCGATTAAAAAAGAGTTAACAACACCCGATGGCAAAGAAATCACAGTATCATTTGGTGTCGCGCCTTGGGTGCCAGGAACCACAACGGATACTTGGCTGCAGCGCGCGGATGAAGCGCTTTACCTCGCCAAACAACAAGGCCGCGACTGCGCAGTCTTTAGTAACGAATAGCGTTGCTCGTTAACGCATCGCACCATATCGTCGATGCAGCATTGCAAAGCAACGGTATCGCTTACCTGCCTGAAGCAGAGTTTGAACCCCATATCAAAGCAGGACGTTTAGTCAAAGTCCTTGAAGACTGGAGCCTGCCCTTTGCCGGCTATTACATGTATTACCCCAGTCGCCGCCAACCCTCCCCCGCTTTTACACTCGTCGCCGAAGCACTGCGTTTACGCTAAGATTTACCCCTTCTACCAGCGGCAAATCTCAACACCATGGACGGTCACTCATATGAAAGTGCTCAATCTTGTTTAACTGTTGTGTATATCTGCGGGCTCGCAAGATCAAAGATAAGAGCCTGAATTACTCCTTTCCTAGCTATCACTATCAGTAATTAAGCACTGTCATTCCAGTGACTCGCAGCAAGTACTTCCCTGTATGCTCGAACGTGGCATCCCTGCCACGGACGGTCACTTACATGACAGTGCCTAATCTTGCTTAACTTCTGTATATATCTGCGGGCTAGCAAGATCAAAGATAAGAGCCTGAATGACTCCTTTCCTAGCTATCACTATCAGTAATTAAGCACTGTCACTCCAGTGACTCGGTGAATAGAAACCTCGGGGTTCTGAGATTATGAACGAGAGCCATGGAAGGCGAACTGGCCGTTAAATAGGGATATTATTCAAGTACGTCCTTGTATGCTCGAACGTGGAATCTGCTGCACACGGAAGTGCGAATGCCTCGATCACAGGTCAATGATGTTCCAAACATCATGATGACATTTCCCATATCCCCATGGGTCAGTCGTGAAAAAGCGGCCCTGTCATGTACGGTCACTTACATGACAGCGCTTAATCTCGTTTAACTCTTATGTATATCTGCAAGCTAATAAGTAAAAAGAGCAGCATGTAAAAATGCGACGCTACAAATGCTCCCTAACAGCTTTTTTCACCAGAGTAACTTGTCAATAAGTTGTTATTTAAAATGCGTTTTTGTGATAAAACGCATTGATTAAACCGTATAGAGCAGGTTAAAGTGTGACCACTAAGGAAAATGCAGGGCAAACTCGAACTCAATCATCGAAGACGCCATTTAAGGAAGAAGAAGCAAATCAGCAATGTGCGCCCAAACTCTTAACCGATAACTCTGCCAACACTTTCCAAAACTATAAGTAAATTTTATTAGCGGGTTATGTCATCAATTTAACTATTGGCTCGCATTACTTCAGGGACGTAAATGACCGATTTCAGCAACAGTATGTTATCCCTAGCGATAATACTCTCCAGCATGTTTGCCATAGTGGGTGTCATGTATGGCTTGCTGAAATATCGCGATGCAACCGTAAAGCTACCCGTCGATCGCGAACAACTCGCCCGCATACCCGCCTATGGTTTACAGCAACAAATCCAAGATCTGCAAATGGACTTGATCGGAAGCATGCTGATGGGCGCGATGATAGTATCCCTGCCGTTTGCCGTCAGCAGCCTTAAAGCCCACATCACAGTCGGTCAATTTCCGTGGATATCTGTCACAACGGGTTTAATCGGATTAGCTTATTGCGGCTTTATAACATGGAAAAACTTTTCAAAGCTCACCAAATTACGCCTCGGCCATACAGCAGAAATCGCCACAGCCAATGAACTCATAGGCTTACAAGCACTCGGTTATCAAGTGTTTCACGATGTCCAAGCCGACGGCTTTAACATCGACCATCTCGCCGTAGGCAAAAATGGCGTATTCGCCATTGAAACCAAAGGCCGCCATAAACGGAACAAAGACCTACTCCAAACCAATGGAAATGGCTCTGGCTCTGGCTCTGGCTCTGGCTCTGGTAAAAAAGGCTATCAAGTATTTTATAAAGACGGGCGATTAAACTTCCCCTCGTGGACAGAAACCAAGCCCATAGAACAAGCCGAACGCCAAGCCAAGTGGGTCAGCCAATGGTTAACCAAGGCCACAGGAACACCAGTATCCTCAACCCCAGTCCTAGTATTCCCCGGCTGGTTTGTCACCTGTCAGTCAAAACCACCGTTCCCAATTATCAGCCACAAATTCCTAGTCGGCACCATTCCAACACTCAGAACCCAAGCACTTACCCAGCAACAAGTAGACACCGTTGTCTACCAAGTCGCCCAAAGGTGCCTAAGTAAAAGCGAAGTGGGGAAATGATGATTATGCAAGGTTTACTCTGAACAGATTTACTCCATTCATTACAGAAAATAACTAGAAAGGGACTAATAAATGATTAGGTCTGAATATCAGAGATTTATGCAAACGTTACAGGGGCATAATTCAACCGATCCTGTGCGAAAAATTGCGAATATCGTTTCAGCCTATTTAGATGAAATAATACCTCTGGGCACTCATCAAGGGCATCGCATAAAAAAAATTGTTCAGCTCTCCCATGCAAATTGGGCGCAAGCGCCAACTCAAATAGCACCTACTCTAGGTAATGATGTTGAGCAGGCGGTTCGGCTAGCATCTTTAAAGACTATAAAGGTAGGGCCATTTAGAGGTTTTGCAAAACAGGAAGTGTTTGATCTCAATAGCCGCCTAGTTTTGATTTATGGCCCCAATGGTACCGGAAAATCTAGCTTTTGTGAGGCACTGGAATATTCATTGTTAGGTCATGTGGCAGAAGCTGAAAGTAAGCGTTTTCGTGATCAAAACGAATATCTAAGAAATGCTTATGTTAATGCCTTTAGTCCTCCGGAAATTGTTGCTAAGGATGGGCAAGGAAATGATGTATTAGTTGCACCAAATGAGTCGAAATACCGATTCTGTTTTGTTGAAAAGAACCGAATTGATAGTTTTTCCCGTATCGCAGCTCAGGTACCGGCCAAACAAACAGAACTTATAGCAACTCTTTTTGGTCTAGAGTCTTTTTCTGAGTTTGTTCGTAATTTCACTTCAGAAATAGGTAGCCAATACATAGATCTACTGGGCATACAAGCAGTTCAGCTTGCACAGAAGCAACAAAGGCTACAAGGAGCCGAGCAACAGATCCAAACAAGCGGCGCTGAATTACAACGAGTTGCCATTGAAGAGGAAAGACTGACCAATACCTATAGAACTGGGGCAACCTATGTCCAAATGGTATTTGAGCTTAGAGGTGATGCTCATACTTCTAGCCGCATACAACTGTTAGACTCTGAGTTGCAACAGCCACTTCCGCCAAAGGCTAATGTTAGTCGAGCCGTTTTAGAGGTCTTAGGGAATGAAGCAGCCAAAGCAATCAATGAGTTACGACAAAAGCAACAACAGTTAGCAGATGCAAGCCAACAAGTGTCATTTAAGCAGTTGTATGAAGCCGTTAAGCAGATTCAAGTAAGCAGCCCTGATGCTTGCCCTGCCTGCAAAACTCCCTTAAAACAGGTGATAACCAATCCATATCTACATGCAGGACAGGAATTAGCTAAGTTGCACCAATTAGCTGCACTACAACAAAATATAATTCAGCTTGAACAAAGCGCTCAACAAAAGATATTTAGTATTTCGAAAATTTTAAATACGTGTTTGCAGTTTTATCCGCAAAATAACCCTTTGCAGGCATTGCAGCTTACGAATGCTCAACCTAGTTTTCCATGGTGGGATTCATTATTGAGTAAATTTCCTGATAACAGTACTGGTTGGCAGCACTTGATTGGCCAGGTTCAACAGCTTGAAATAAATGATACGAAAACTGATGAAGCACTTGGCCTTAGAGTTAATAAAAAAGCCGAGTTACACCGATTACGTGATTTCGAGCACCAAGTTACGATATTAGATACTCAGAAACAGACTGCTAAAAATAATATATTAATATCACAAGATCTTATTAATAATTTCCAAACAGAAAATGCCCAACTAATTGCTAACGTTGAAGCTGAAAAAGCAATCATTGCCAAGAATAAGGAAATTGTAGTTTCATACGCCACCTTTGTTCAAAAGCTCACAAATTATAATAACGGATTACCAGCCCAGTTAGTCGATGATTTAGGCGAGCTAGTTGTTGAATTGTATAACGCGTTTAATCGCAATGATGTGGACACAGAGTTACTTTCAAATGTGAAGCTTCCGCTAGCACAAAATCAACACTTAAAAATATCATTTAAGAATCAAGAAAATAAATTTTATGACGCTTTACATATTTTGAGTGAAGGGCATGTTCGCTGCCTTGGTTTAGCGATTCTACTAGCGAAAAACTTAAAAGAACAAGCCCCCGTTTTGATCTTCGATGATCCTGTAAACGCAATTGATGATGATCATCGTGAATCGATTCGACGTACTCTGTTTGAAGATGATTATTTCGCAGACAAACAAATATTGCTTACTTGTCATGGTGAGGAATTCTTCAAAGATATTCAGAACTTGTTGCCTGCTAAAGAAGTTAGCAATTCTAAGTTGCTTAGTTTCCTTCCACGGTTAGGTGAGCAACACATACGAGTTGATTTTCACTGTGTGCCAAGAAATTATATTTTAGCAGCGCGCGAGCATATGAATAGACATGAAATTAGAGATGCATTAGCAAAATCACGCCAAGCTTTAGAAGCATTAACGAAAGGTAAAGTTTGGAGATACGTAAGCAAACACGGTGATGGTAACTTAAGTTTAAAGCTCCGTTCAGCCTCTTCATCAATTGAGCTTAGGGGATTAACAGAGCAATTACGCAGTAAAATTGCTAAAGCTGACTTTACAGATCTAAATAAAGCTGGGGTTTTTAACCCCATCGACTTGCTGTTGAATCAAAACGGTGAATCTCGAGAATGGCGTTACTTGAATAAAGGTACACATGAAGAAAATGACCGTGCAGAATTTGATCGTCAAACAGTTGAGCTAATCATTACTTCACTAGAGAACATTGATATCGCCCTACAAAAGATATAAGAATCAAAGGCATTACTCATAACTTGAAGGATGTACCAAATACAACATTGTAGCACCAGTGACCTTCTAAAACATGGATGTTTTAGTAGAGCTTACAGGGGCGATTTTATTTAAACATAAGTACGGCGAGTCACTGGTGTAACTAATATAAGAGAATGCGAAAGCCTGCGGCAGGCAATTAGCAACACAGCATTATCAGCAACTTATGAAGCTAATTAGCAGCTCAATCATGGCAGAATGAATAAGTAACCAATAAAAAAGCAAACCGCCAAGGGTTCGCTTTCATCAAACGTTAGAACTAAATAACGTCGCTATTCAGCCCTTACATAATTGCGTCGCAGCCGAAGCTAACTCCCAATAAGGGCTTGCAGTCGCAAGCCCAATGATCAACTGAATTCGAGTTGAAAACTAACTAGATCAGCAGTGTCACTGCCCCTTTAATGAGCAAACTCATTGTTAGACGAAGTAACAAGATGAGTAAAAGGCTAGCCATGGGAACCCTAGCTAGCCCTAGGTAACAAACACAGTCTTCCTTAGGTATAGCTTGCGTTCTAGCTTATCCTCGAGATAGCCAGCTAATTCAGCAAGAGGGATGTGAGTAATGACGCCGTCTTTGCGGCACTTAACTGACACACACTTCTCGGCTTCTTCCTTATCCCCAACCGTTAAGATGTAAGGCACTTTTTGCTTGTGAAAGCGTTTCATTTTGCGTGCAACTGAGTTTTGGCTGATATCAACCAACACTCGCATGTCTCGTGCTAAGCATAATGTGGCTAGCTGGCGGACAAATTGGCTGTTTGACTCATTCACTGAGGCGATAGCAACAGGCACGGGATGTAACCAAACCGGCAGGTTGCCCTGTGATACTTCCAAGAGAATACCAATCCAACGCTCGATAGAGCCATACATAGCTTGGTGCATAATCACTGGCCGTTCGAATTCACCTTGCTCATTTGCGTACTGAACATCGAACCTTTCAGGCAAATTAAAATCAAACTGAATTGTTCCACACTGCCAGCGCCTTCCCATAGAATCTGTCAGTGACAGTTCAATTTTGGGACCATAGAAAGCCCCTTCACCAGCTTGATACTCGGCATTAAAGCCCTCACTATGGCAGGCTGAATCCAATAGCTTTTGTGCTCGGCACCATTGCTCATCGCTGCCTAATGCCTTCTCAGGTTTAGTCGATATTTTTACGTCCAAATTATGGTAGCCGTAATCACCATAAACCTGCTTTGCACGTTGGAGAAAACCACGTATCTCCTCCTCTGCCTGAGACCAACAGCAAAAAACATGGGCATCATCCTGAGTGAACTGGCGTGCGCGCAGGCAACCATTTAACGAGCCTGAGGATTCATTACGGTGCACCAAGCCAAACTCAAATAGTCGCAGTGGCAAATCTCTATGGCTATGTACCCCGCGCTTAAACAGCAAAATATGGGCAGGACAAGACATAGGTTTTAAAACATATTCATCGATGTTTTCCTTTCCGCCACCGAAAAACATGTTCTCTGCAAACATGTCCATATGCCCAGACGTTTGCCATAACTCCTTCTTCATAAAAACAGGCGTGTTCACTTCTTCAAAACCATTTCGACGGTACACGCGCCTCATGTGCTCTTGAATATCTCTGAATAACGCCCAGCCATTAGGGTGCCAAAAAATCATGCCTGGTGCCTGTGGTTCAGAGTGAAACAGGTCAAGTTGTTCTGCAATTTCGCGATGTGTTTTCATCATTCTCTCCTAAGTTAAATCTGAGTTAAATCTGAGCGAAATACAAAACCAAGGTATAAAAAAACCCTCTGGCGATGTCGCTCAGAGGGTTTTTTTAAAGACGCAAAAAACTACCCCCCGAGAATTCTCGTGGTGGTAGTGGTGGTGTTAATTGCGCTTACATATATTTTGTTCATGCGTCAGTAATAACAAATCATCCATATTGCGGCAAGCATTTTGTTTAAAAATGCCACAATATCGCGTTAGCTTCTAGTCACTTGCCTGTTGCCAATAAAACACAGGGCATCGCACATGAGTATTGGCAAGTTGGTTCATGCATAAGAGTCAGGACAGACATTACTCTGTACTCAACCGTTACACCAAAACAGGTATTGTTGCACTGAATGTCAGGACAGGCATTACTCTATACTCAACCGTTACACCAAAACAGGCATTGTTGCACCAGTGACCTTCTAAAGTGAGAGCTATCTTACCAAGCACCAACAGGCCACTTTTAGTGAAGATAGACTCAAGGGCTAACTAAATTAAGCACTTGCATGTAAGTGACCGTTGGCGGCATGGCCGCTCATTCACATCCATATGATCGCGGCATTCGCATATCCATATGCAGCAGATGCCGCCGTCGAGCCCTCAGGGATGCTTCTTGTGAAATAAAGGGGGTGGCGTGTCACAGGAATGCCAGTCCTTAATCATTGGGACTAGGTCATAGAACCTTTAAGACATAAAAAAGCGACCTTTCGGTCGCTTTTTAATGCTTCAAATTCGCTGAAGCCAACTACACCATAATTGCGTTGCTGGCGAAGCTAATGCAAGGCGGATTGAAAGCTTTCGCGCGGAGTTGACTCCTGTCAATGAGCACGAAAGCTGAGATTCAACGCCGCAGTAGCTAGCCTAAGCAGCAATTATTATTCGTAGTCTGATAATGGTGCACAACTACACATCAAATTGCGGTCGCCGTAAACGTCATCAATACGGTTCACGGTTGGCCAGAACTTGTTGGTGCGTACTGCGGCACTTGGGAACACGGCCACTTCGCGGCTGTATGGACGCGTATCAAACTCTGGGTCCATGATATCGGCCATAGTGTGCGGTGCGTTGTGCAGCGGGTTGTTGTCCACTGGCCATTCACCTGATTCCACTTTGGCGATTTCGGCGCGGATTGACACCATAGCGTCGATGAAACGATCGAGTTCCACCTTAGACTCAGATTCCGTCGGCTCAATCATCAGAGTTCCCGCAACAGGGAAGCTCATGGTTGGTGCGTGGAAACCGTAGTCATTCAAACGCTTAGCGATATCCATTTCGGTCACGCCTGAGGCTTCTTTCAGTGGGCGTAGGTCGATAATACATTCGTGCGCGACGCGATCGTTACGGCCACGGAACAATACTGGGTAGTGTTCAGACAGCTTCTTCATCACGTAGTTAGCGTTTAACAGCGCAGTTTGGGTCGACTTTTTCAGGCCTTGCGAACCTAACAGCTTAATGTACATCCAGCTGATAGGCAGAATGCCCGCGCTACCATAAGGTGCAGCAGATACAGCGCCGTTGTGGTCACTTTCACGACCCGGTTTAACCACAACGTGGCCCGCAACGAATGGGGCTAAGTGTGATTTCACGCCGATTGGGCCCATACCTGGGCCACCGCCGCCGTGTGGAATCGCGAAGGTTTTATGTAAGTTAAGGTGTGATACGTCGGCACCGATAAAGCCTGGAGACGTTAAGCCAACCTGCGCGTTCATGTTGGCGCCGTCTAAGTACACTTGACCGCCGTGCTGATGCACTATGTCGCAGATTTCGCGGATAGATTCTTCATACACACCGTGGGTCGATGGGTAAGTGATCATGATGCAAGACAGGTTTCCAGCCACTTCGGCGGCTTTGGTCTTTAGATCTTCTAAATCGACGTTACCTTGCTTGTCACACGCCGTCACCACCACTTGCATACCGGCTAATTGCGCCGATGCAGGGTTAGTACCGTGGGCAGATTGCGGGATCAAACAGATGTTTCTGTGCGCATCGCCGCGTGACTCATGGTATTTCTTGATGGCTAACAAGCCAGCGTATTCACCTTGAGCGCCTGAGTTAGGTTGGATACACACAGCGTCGTAGCCTGTGATGTTCACTAACCAAGTCGACAACTCTTCAATCAACTGGGTGTAGCCTTTGGCTTGATCCAGTGGGCTGAATGGGTGCATGTTGGCAAATTCAGGCCAGCTCACAGGGAGCATTTCAACCGCTGCGTTTAACTTCATGGTGCATGAGCCCAGTGAAATCATCGAGTAGTTAAGTGCTAAGTCTTTGCTTTCGAGACGTTTGATATAACGCATCATCTCGGTTTCGCTTTGATAGCGATTGAAGGTTGGGTGGCTTAAAATCGCATCTTGGCGCACGAGTGCAGCAGGAATCGATTGGCTACCTTGACTCACGATTTGCGCGTCTAACGCGGCAACATCTAAACCATGTCCAGCACCTAAAATCACATCAAACAGGGCTTCGATATCTGTGCGCAATGTGGTTTCGTCTAAGCTTACGCCCACAATGCCGTCGGCATCGAAACGTAGGTTCATTTCAGCAGCCAGTGCGCGTGCATTAACAGCATCAACATCTAAGCCTTTGATGCTGATGGTATCAAACCAAGTGCTGTTGACTAAGCTCACGCCCTTCGCTTGCAAACCAGCCGCTAAAATATCGGCAAAACGGTTAATGCGTGATGCGATAGTTTTCAGGCCATCTGGGCCGTGGAATACGGCGTAGAAAGACGCCATATTCGCTAATAAAATTTGTGCAGTACAAATGTTTGAGTTGGCTTTTTCGCGGCGGATATGTTGCTCGCGAGTTTGCATCGCCATACGCAGTGCGCGGTTACCACGGGCGTCTTTTGACACACCAATGATACGGCCAGGCATAGAACGTTTGTGTTCGTCACGGGCAACGAAGAAGGCCGCGTGTGGACCACCAAAGCCCATTGGCACGCCAAAACGCTGCGCACTACCAAATACCACATCGGCGCCCATAGCGCCCGGTGATTTCAGTAATACCAAGGACATAATGTCGGCAGCGACAGTCACAACCACATTCTTCGCACGCAGAGTTGCGAATAATTCGCTGAAGTCAGTGATTTGACCGAAACGGTTAGTATATTGGAACAAAGCACCAAACAGCTCATGGTTAACGGCCTCAGATGCAGGGCCAACCACCACTTCAAAACCAAAACACTCAGCGCGGGTTTTCACTACGTCTAAGGTTTGCGGGAACACATCATCGGCAACGAAGAAGATATTGGCTTTTTTCGCTTTAGAAACGCGCTTTGCCAGCGCCATCGCTTCGGCAGCAGCAGTTGCTTCATCTAACAAAGAAGCAGAAGCCAAATCTAAACCCGTTAAGTCCATCGACACTTGTTGGAAGTTTAGAATGGCTTCTAAACGGCCTTGGGCGATTTCTGGCTGATATGGCGTATAAGCCGTGTACCAACCTGGGTTTTCAAATACGTTACGCAGGATCACGTTTGGCACTTGAGTGCCGTAGTAACCCATACCGATATAGCTCTTAAATACTTGGTTTTGTTTCGCTAAACCACGAATGTAAGCAATGCCTTCGGCTTCGCCGCAGGAATCACCAATGCTCAGGTCTTGGCTTAAACGGATCGACTCAGGCACAATTTGCGCGGTCAGATCGTCCAGAGACTCAGCACCAACATAGTTCAGCATGGCTTGCTGTTGGCTGCTATCTGGGCCGATATGACGACGTAGGAATAAATCGTGCTGTTCTAACTGAGTGAGGGTTTGCTTGGTCATGATAAACCTTGTTCCAGATTTGCCGAAATTCAGAACTGTAGGGTACTGATTAACGGACTGTTGTTATGTCAATCTTGCGCTAAAACAAACGAAGCCCCTTAGGGCTTCGTTAGCGTCGACGATTATTCTTCGTCGATAACAGCTTGGTAGCCTTCAGCATCCAGCAGGGCGTCGACTTCTGATTCGTCAGAAGGCATTACGCGGAAGAACCAGCCTTCGCCGTAAGCACTGCTGTTAACGAGTTCTGGCGAATCTTCCAGCGCTTCGTTCACGGCAATCACTTCGCCAGAAATAGGGGCATAAATGTCAGACGCCGCTTTTACTGATTCAGCTACAGCACAGTCTTCACCCGCAGTCACAGTGTCGCCAACTTCTGGGAGTTCAACGAAAACCATGTCACCTAACAGCTCTTGGGCGTGCTCAGTGATACCTACTGTGTAGCTACCGTCTTCTTCCTTGCGGATCCATTCGTGTGAAGAGGCGTATTTCAGTTCTGTCGGAATATTGCTCATTGTTCTTGTTCCTTGTTCCGTTTTTTTAAAATGCTTGTTTACCGTTGCGCACAAAGTTTGGCGCCACTACTCTAACAGCCACACGTTTTTTACGCATTTCGACTTCCGCAGTATCCCCAATCGAGCTAGGAACACGTGCCATCGCAATAGAATAGCCCAATGTTGGCGAGAAAGTCCCGCTGGTGATCACGCCTTGTTGCTCTACACCGGCAGCGTCGGTGAAAAATACTGGCATATCATGGCGTAACACGCCCTTTTCTTCCATCACTAGACCAACAAGTTTGCTGGTTCCGGCATCGCGAAGTGTTTCGAGGGCTTTACGGCCGATGAAGTCACGGTCGCTTGGTTCCCATGCAATAGTCCAGCCCATGTTGGCGGCCAATGGGTTGATGGTTTCGTCCATGTCTAAGCCGTAAAGATTCATACCGGCTTCGAGACGCAGTGTGTCACGGGCACCGAGACCACAAGGTTTAACCCCTTGATCTAACAATGCTTGCCACAAGGCTTGAGCTTCATTTTCTGGGACGATAATTTCGTAGCCCGCTTCGCCGGTGTAACCCGTCGTCGCAATAAACAGTGAGCCAGCTTGCTTACCGAAGAAAGGTTTCATGCCTTCGATGGCGGCGTTTTGCTCGGCACTGAACACGGCAGCGGCTTTCGCTTTTGCGTTTGGACCTTGAACGGCGATCATCGCCAGCTCAGGACGCTCAGTCACAGTGACATCAAAACCTTGGGATTGCTTGGCGATCCAAGCGAGATCTTTTTCGCGGGTCGCTGAGTTCACTACAACGCGGTAGTTAGTGTCAGTGAGATAATAAGTGATGAGGTCGTCGATGATACCGGCATTGTCATCTAACATGCCGCTGTATAAGGCTTTACCTGGCACTTTAAGTCTAGCCACATCGTTCGCCAGCAACTTACGTAGAAATGCACCAGCGTCGCTACCTATCACATCAACCACAGTCATGTGGGATACGTCGAACATACCCGCGTCTTGACGCACAGCGTTGTGTTCTTCGATTTGTGAGCCATAGTTGAGGGGCATATCCCAACCGTGGAAGTCGACCATCTTAGCGTTTGATTCTAAGTGCTTGTTAAACAGAATAGTTTTGTTAGCCATTGTTATCCCTTTTTGCGGCCTTTTTCAGGTCTCTGCCTAGTGTAGGGTGTAGATACTAGGGTCTAAAATGCGGCGAAATTATACCTTGCGTCACAAATTTGTATACAGGAGATTTTTCTAATCCGAAGCCATTGTCATTAGATTTTCTCATCTTTAACCTGTAATTTTTTTACATGCGAAGGCCAGATTTGCGCAGCTTGCAATCAAAATGCTGATATTAGCGGCAATTCTGATCACATTAGCGCAACCGAGGCTAACGACATAACTTGGGCAGTGCCGACTTATTGCCCATGGCCTGTTGCATGAACACTGTTTTCAGCCCAGCGACATTATCAACCAGATTTAAGCCCAGATCGCGGATCGCTTTTTTAAGCGGATTCGTCCCTTCAAATAAGCGTTTAAAGCCTTCCATCGCCGCGATCATCTCCATCGCATCGGCTTTACGCCAACGCTCCAGTGCACGCAGCTGGGCATAATCGCCGATATCTTTACCCGCTTGCTGTAATTCGCTGATCACTTCAATGATACTGGCCGCATCTAAAAAGCCGAGGTTCACCCCTTGGCCCGCCAGTGGATGGATAGTGTGGGCGGCGTCGCCTGCCAACACTAAACGGTGGCGGGCAAAATGGCGGGCGTAGCGCATCCGTAATGGGAAGGCTTGGCGCTCGCTTTCCAGCTGGCAAATCCCTAAACGACCATCGAACGCCGCGGTTAAGTTGCGTTCGAATTGCACTTTGTCCATCGCTAATAATTCATTGGCGCGCTCGGGCGGCACCGACCAGACGATGGAGCAGAGATTGTCTTCATACAGGGGTAAAAATGCTAACGGGCCGTCCTTTAAAAACACTTGGCGGGCGGTGGCAAGGTGCGGCATTTCGGTGCGGATCGTCGCGACGATTGCGTGGTGGCCGTAATCCCAAAAGGTCAGCGGGATCTTGCACTGCTCGCGCACCCAAGAGTTAGCGCCATCGGCGGCGATAACGAGTGCAGCACTGACACTTTCGATGCCAGACTCGGCGCCATTTGCGAGGGTCAGCCAAGCTTCGCGCTCACCAAAGGCAATGCGTTCTAAGCGTTGGTTTTGGATATGGGTAATGTTGTCAAACTCAGCGACCCGTTTGGCCAGCGCAAAGCTAATGGCATCGTTTTCGATAATCGCGCCGAGACTGGTTTCGCTGATGCTGTTGGCATCAAAGGCAATTTTGCCGAAACCGTCTTTATCCCACACTGCCATTTTTTGATAAGGTGTAGCGCGGGAAGTGTCTAAATAAGCCCATGCCCCTAAGTTTTCTAACAAGCGCTGACTCGCCTTATTGATGGCGCTCACCCGCAGGCGCGGCTCGCCGACAACGGCATCCGTGTGGCCCGCATCGATAACGACGACATTCAGATCGGCCTGCGCCAATCCAATCGCGGTGGCGAGTCCCACCATGCCGCCACCCACAATGGCGATGTCATAGGCTTGTGAACTTAACATGGGTACATCCTTTTCGCGTTGCGATACCAGTAAATTGCTGAGTTATTTCCAGCCCATCGCCTTTTGAGCGACAGGGGTTTTCAGTGGCGGAAACCAAGATAGTAAACGTAATCCGAGATTACGCCCCAGCGTCATCGGCCAGTATTGGTTTGAAAAGCCACGGACTAAAAATTCGATATTGCGGATAGTGCTGTTTCTGTCGTGTTCGCGGGCATTAAGGTACGCATGGGTCACGGCGGCGGAGCCGATATCATCCCCCTGCGCTAGCGCCGTTTTGAGCACCTCAAGCAAGCTTACTACATCCCGCAGCCCTAAATTAAAGCCTTGCCCCGCAATAGGATGCAGTGTCTGCGCCGCATTACCGATAAACACACATCTGTGATGGATTGGCCTTGGCATATACGACAAATTAAGCGGATACGCATGGCGCGCGCTGACATCGATAAACGTGCCAGCACGATAACCAAAGGCCTGTTGCAGCGCCGCTAAAAACTCGGCCTTAGGTGCGTCTTGCATCTGTTTAGCCCGCGCATCATCGAGCGCCCAAACGAGAGATAATCGAGGTTGACCTTGGCTATCGGCCATAGGCAACAACGCTAAGGGACCGGTTTGGGTAAAACGCTCATAGGCCCAATTTTGGTGGAGCTTGTCGGTTTGAATATTGGCAATAATCGCAGTTTGCTCGAAGGCCACTTGGGTCACGGGCAAAGCAAAACTGCTGCGCACTTTGGATTGCAGACCATCGGCGGCGACCACGAGTTTTGCTTGAAGGCGCTCGCCCGTGTAGAGCACTAAAGTGTGGCCTTCTACGGCGGGTTCCACTTGGGCAAGCTTGGCGGGGCAATAGAGTTTTACCTCGCTCTTGTTCAGCTCGTTAAACAACACTTGGCCGACACGCTCAAGCTCGACCACTTGGCCTAAGGCATCTAAATGAAACTGCGCGGCATTAAGTTCTGTCATGCCAAAGTGGCCGCGATCCGATACATGGATATTTTCAATCGCCGTGCCTAAATGGGCGAGCTTTGGCCAGAGGCCTAAACGGGATAATTCGAAAATAGAGCCGTGGGCGATGGCAATAGAGCGAGCATCGAATCCGGGGTGTTGCTTATCGGGAAGGTGCGCCTCAATTAAGGCGATAGAAAGTGGCCTAGCTGCGGATAAAGAAAGGCGCGCGAGAGCCAACGCGAGCGTCGCCCCCGCCATCGCACCGCCTACAATCGCGATGTCGACGTGTTGAACTGAAGTATCCATGTGATTTGTGGCCGTCATGGGGATCTCATTCAAGCTTTGGCATGGCACTGAGGCATGTAAACATAAAAGATGTGAACATCAGTGCTATGCACTCAAAAGCACCAGTGCTATGGATTTAAAGGCAGGCTTACCCGCCTTTAATATCAAATGAAGCCACTACTGCGTTAATGTATTGAACATTACACAACTGGGGTAAATTAATGCACCACAGCGGTATCGTCGGTCTCGCCAAGCGGGATTTCAGGGCCAAACTCCGAGTAACACATAATGGCAGCAATACGTACAAACTCGAGTAGTTCAGTGTAAGCAGCTTCAGATTCTTCATCGTCGGCGACATCAAATTCCACTTGGGCAATTTCCGCCAAGTCTTTGATCACTTCACGCACTTCTGCCGAGGCTTGATTCAGTTTCGGCTGAATAATCGCCATGCCAGTCAAAAAGCTTTGGGTCCAAAGGGACAAGGCTTCAACACGTTGGCTGAGCGGCTCTTCTTCTTCAGGCAATAGCGGCATGAAACCAAATTCAAAATCCACTAAACGCGCGACTGAATCATTAAACAAATCAGATACTAATTGGTGCAACTGCGCAGGTAAAGGTTGACCATCGTTCATCAGGTCGAATAGAGGCTTGATCCAAGTGTCGCCAGTTTGTTCTACACCACCGCAGATTAAACCGACTAAAGCACCGTGAACTTCTACCGGATGCTGGCCGATTTCAGCCGCATCTAAGGCGAGTTTTAAGCTGTCGATACGTAACGAAGGAGGGGTTGCCATATCAGATCCCAATAAGATTTTTCCAGCAGCAATGCTAGCAGAGATAAAGACTTGAACCAATACTGAATCCCAATAATGGCGAAATCGGCCACACCCTGATAAAAAATTATCCAACTGCTCACACAAACAGCAAACAAAGCCGTCAAAGACCAATCCAATTGCGGCTTACCTTGCACTTTTAATATCAGCCCTATATAGTCCGCCCTAAGAGGCTAACGAAAGGATCACCCGCGACATGAGTAACAGTGCTGTTGAAATTACCCTACTTGGGCGCACCTACTCTATCGCTTGCCCGAAAGGTCAAGAGGATGCTTTACGTACGGTGGCATTGGGAGTTGAACAACAACTCACAGCGTTAAAAACCCGCACCAATAGCCTAAGCCGCGAAGAAATTGCCATTATGGCGGCGCTGAATATTGGACACGAGTTGTTCCAAGAAAAGCAAAAAAATAAGCATTATATGCAACAGATGGACGACAGGATCAGCTTGCTGCAGTCGACCCTCGAGAATGCCTTAGTTGAGCGTTCAACTAAATAGATTTAAACTGTGCGCCTTGGCAATTAGGTCAATTAACGCACAGTGAATGGCTAAGCTGGCTTATACTCATAGGCCAATGTTTTAGCGATTCAATACCGTTTTTGCTCCCTGGGATGCATGCCAACTGGTAATGTCCCTGTGCCGATAATTTTGATCTCAGGGTGAATGTTTTACTGACATTGAGCATGCTCGGCTTGTACCGAGAAGCCTTAGGAGGTAATCATTTACCCGCCTTGAACCTACGGTTCAAGGGCTACACCGGTAGCGGCATTCTGGGGAGCATCTTAATTTTATGCCTACATCTTCCAAACTTTCTCATTTGAAGACCCAAAGCGACATGGCGCACCTTGCCGTAGAAGTCGCTGATGCCGTAGATGTCACAAACTATGCGGCAAATATCGCACTCCATACAAAAGAAAGCCGCAATCAGATACGCAAAAACATTCGCACCGCGCGCAAATCCCTTTCAGAAACCGAGCAAACTCAAGCAAGCTTGAGCGCTAGCCAACGTATGCTCGATGCATTGCAGGCTCAAAATGCGCAACATGTAGCCCTGTATCTCACCCACGATGGCGAACTTGCCACGCCGCCGCTGATCGAAGCACTGTGGCAATTGGGGATTCACACCTATCTGCCAAGGTTGCATCCCTTCAATGCCGGGCAATTGTTATTCCTGCATTACAGCGCTGACACACCTATGCAGGCGAATCAATTCGGCATCTTAGAACCTAAGTTAGATGTGCGCGCCATTATCCCAGTAACAGATCTCGATGTGGTTATCACGCCCTTGGTGGCGTTTGATTTAATGGGGAATCGCATGGGCATGGGCGGAGGTTATTACGATAGAACGCTGGCGAACTGGCAACTTAAGGGGAAACCTTTGCCTATGGGTTACGCCCACGACTGTCAGCAAGTGGTGAGTTTACCCTGCGAGCATTGGGATGTGCCTTTGCCATTCATCATCACCCCAAGTCGCGTAATGACGTTCTAAGCCATTAGCTGTTTTCGAAAAATAAAATAACTATTTTAACTGGCGACCGCCATCGACATTATGGCAACGACCTGTGACGTAGCGGCTATTAAGCAGGTAGTCCACGAGTTCGATAATCTCCGCATTCCCCGCCTCTTTCGGCAACAGCGCTTTGGCTAAGGTTTTTTGCTGATAGACGGCGTCATCTCCCGTATTAAAGAGGATCATCGCTGGTGCAATCGAATTCACTTTCACCTCGGGCGCGAATTTGGCGGCAAAGGATAGCGTCATATTGTGCAGCGCGGCTTTACTGGCGGCATAGGCTATGTGCTTCTGACTGCCCTTCTCTGCCACGTAATCGGTAATATGAATCACATCACTGCCGCCGATTTCATCGCCAGCAGCGGCACGTAGCTGCGCCTCTAAGGCCAAGTTCAACTGATAGGGCACGCTCACATGCACTTGCATCATCCGCTGCAGCACTTGGCTCGGCGCAAAAGTGGTACTCTTTAAAGGCTCATTCTTTGTAAGAACAGGATCCGGCAGCCAGTCCGAAGCATTGTGAATAATGGCGCGAATTTGCGGCAATTTAGCTAACTCAGCAATTAAGAAGCTCACTTGGGCATCGTCATAAAAATCGCAGGGATACAGAGTCGCGCCTAAAGCGTTCAGCTCATCAATGCTATCGTAATGGCTGCGATAAGTACCAATCACCTGCTGACCTTGGGCGAGAAAATGTTTGGCTAAGGCGTAACCTATGCGTTTACCCACGCCTGTGATTATGATGGGAGATGTCATACCTATCCTTTTGAGTCGGTTATTTGTCAGGCTTTGCCTTGTTCACTTAAAAATCAGCAATCAAGTTAACCTGATGAATAACCAAGATGTTACTGTACTCGTTTGAATTTAACCTAATAAAAAGCCAAATGAGACACACATTAGATTTAAATCAGCTGCGATCTAAAACCCTTTATTCTGCGTATTAAGGTAAAAGAAAACCAAGCTTAAGTGCGCAAGCCAAGAGCTTTGATCAAGTATTGTGGTCAAGTCATCAGAGGTGAACCCGATGGAACTGCGGATTTTTTACGATGGAAATTGTCCATTATGTAGCGCCGAGATGCGTCAACTGAAAGCGCGCGATCCGAAAAACTTGATTGTGCTTGAAGATTTAAATGCACCCGATTTTAGCGAGCGTTTCCGCCATATCGATAGAGACTACGCCAATACGATTCTCCATGGCGAAACCGCAACAGGCGAAGTGTTACTCGGGTTAGATGTCACTTGTAAAGCGTGGGCACTGACAGGCACCCGAACTTGGATCCAACTGTTACGCCTGCCCGTGATTAAAACTGTGGCCGATTGGTGCTATCTCAGATTCGCAAAACACAGATATCGCATCTCCTATCTACTAACGGGCAAAGCCCGCTGCGACAATAACTGCCAAATTCCCACTAAGCGCCGCTGAATGAGCTTTAGAAAGTATAAAACCCAGACATAAAAAACGGAGCTCAATGGCTCCGTTTTTTAATTCGTCATAATCTAAAAAGATTATCCGAAAGATTATTTAACGAAATCAACGCCTAGTTTGATATCGCCTTTCAGCGTATCTAACATAGAATCACGAGCGTTAGCTTCGAATGCACTCACTTCACCGTAAGGCAGTACTTTTTCAATACCGTTTTTGCCTAACAGCACAGGTTGTGCGAAGAATTCAGCGTGCTCGCTGCCGCCGTCAACATAGGCGCATTCAACGATGTTAGCTTCGCCTTGCAGACCACGAACCAAAGACAGACCGAAACGGCAAGCCGCTTGACCCATAGACAGAGTCGCACTTCCGCCACCGGCTTTAGCTTCAACCACTTCTGTACCCGCGTTTTGGATGCGAGTTGTCAGACTTGCCACTTCTTCGTCAGTGAAAGTCACGCCTTCAACTTGAGACAGTAATGGCAGAATGGTCACGCCGCTGTGGCCGCCGATCACATTCACTTTAACGTCAGCAACGTTCAGGCCTTTTAATTCGGCGATGAAAGTTTCAGAGCGGATCACGTCTAATGTCGTGATACCGAACAGACGGTTCTTATCGTAAACACCCGCTTTTTTCATCACTTCTGCAGCGATAGCAACAGTGGTGTTGACAGGGTTAGTGATAATGCCAACCAAAGCCGTAGGACAAGTTGCCGCTACTTTTTCGATCAGGTTGCGAACGATACCCGCATTGATATTGAACAGATCTGAACGGTCCATACCAGGCTTACGCGCAACACCAGCAGAAATTAGCACAACGTCAGCACCCACGAGGGCAGGCGTTGGATCTTCACCAGCAAAACCTTTGATTTCAACAGCAGTAGGGATGTGGCTCAAGTCAACCGCAACACCCGGAGTAACCGGTGCGATATCATATAGAGACAAATGTGAACCCGCAGGCAGTTGAGTTTTTAACAGTAGGGCAAGAGCCTGGCCGATACCACCAGCAGCACCAAGTACAGCAACTTTCATAGTTATCTCCGTTATTTCTCGGATATGTGTGACATGGATCTAATTTACGTTGGCGTCACATTACTGGAATGTCACAACAATTTCAATTATCCCTTAGTCGTGGGGCAAAAGAATTCCGGAATAACATAGAAGCAATGTAGAACAATTACTCAAATTGATATTTTTACGCCCCCAGCAAATGCTTAACCACAGAGGGTTAGTGAATTTTTATTCAACCAATCTGGTTATTTGTTGACAATTTTTCTAAAAATATTCAAAATGGGCCTGTTTTTTTGAATAACGAATAATAATATTATGCAAACGACCAAGAATCAGGATGACCTTGTTAGAATTTTTAAGTCGATTTTAAAAGAAGAGCGCTTTGGCTCTCAGAGTGAAATCGTCACCGCCTTGCAAGCTGAAGGCTTTGGTAATATTAACCAATCAAAAGTATCACGCATGCTCAGCAAGTTCGGCGCAGTGCGGACTCGCAACGCTAAGCAAGAGATGGTGTATTGCTTACCGGCCGAATTAGGCGTACCCACTGCGGGTAGCCCGCTGAAGAATTTGGTACTCGACGTCGATCATAACCAAGCGATGATCGTCGTGCGAACTAGCCCAGGTGCTGCGCAGCTGATTGCCCGTTTATTGGATTCTATCGGTAAACCAGAAGGCATTTTGGGCACAATTGCCGGTGATGACACTATCTTTATTTGTCCATCGAGCATCCAAGATATCGCCGATACCTTAGAAACCATCAAATCTTTATTCAATTACGCAGAATAAAAAAACAGGTCAGCTTGCTGACCTGTTCTATTTCATCTGTACGCATTTCTGTCCAATCTTGCGCTGATTATTTGGCCATTGTCCCGATTACGTTACACATTTAAGCCAATCTCTCGCGCACCGATGTTTATACGCTAAGGTCAGTAAGCCACACTGATGCGCTGGTTTGCGTGAGTGCCCTGTTCGGCTTCGTCTAACATGGCTTTAGCGTAATCCGTAACAGAAATGCGGCTGCGACCATTAGCATCGGTAAAGAAGCTGTCGCCACCAAGGCGATATAGGCCTTCACTCTCGCCAGGATAAATCTCAGCGGCTGGGCTCACAAAGGTCCAATTGATTGCAGTTTGCGCCGCACGAAATACCTGCAAAGCTTCACCCTGAGCTAACGCCTCATCTTTATATGCTGCGGGGAAATCTGGGCTAGAAACCAGAGTCACACCGGGTGCCACTTCTAAGCTCCCTGCGCCACCAACCCACAATAAACGTGGCACCTTAGCGTTGGGCAGCACATCCAGTAAATGCTGAACCGTACTCGCCACTAGGCCATGATTTTGTTGTGCGCGGCCACCAACAGAGGCAATGACAACATCTACTCCAGTGAAGGGTTCTGCCACTAATGGCTGCTCTAAATCCACAGCATGCACAGCCACGTCAGTAGCGGATAACTTGCTCGGATCACGCACTAACGCTGTTACTTGGTGCCCACGACTCAATGCTTCTTTTAAAATTGCACCACCAATCCAACCTGTTGCACCTAAAATTGCGATTTTCATTTCGTTAACTCTCTCTGATGATTTACATTGAAGCCAGTTTACTTGCAGTGTTTCACGTGATAAACATCAATAAATGAGCATGATTGTTTCAGTTTGAGGTACTAATATGGATAAAATTGCCGCAATACGCAGTTTCGTCGAAGTCGCAAACTGCGGCAGCTTTACCAAAGCTGCCGAACATTTAGACCTCAGCCGCCTGCAGGTATCCCGCCATATTCAAGAAATTGAGCAATGGCTTAGTTTACGCTTACTCCACCGTACCACCCGTAGCGTCAGCCTAACCTTACAAGGCGAAGAAGCGCTGCAATTTTGCCAGCGGATTTTAAGTGAAGTCGCCGCCATGGAAAGCCGCGCCCACAGCCATAACAGTGAACTGGTGGGCAGTATTCGTATCGCCACACCGATTGGCCTTGGACAGCACAGCCTGTTCGATGTTGTCGATCGCTTTATTAAAATTCACCCTAAGGTCAGTATTCAGCTGGTGATGTCGGACAGTTTTGCGCAATTGGTGGATGAGCGAGTCGATGTGGCATTGCGCTATACCGAGCAGCCGGATGATAATTTGATTGCGCGGCGTTTAATGACTATAGATGCCGTGATCTGCGCTGCGCCAAGCTACCTTGATAGCAACACACCACTTGTCGAGCCGATAGATCTGCTGGCTCACAACTGCCTGATACACTCGGCGCAACAAAATTGGCCTTTCCTGAAAGAGCTGCAAGCCGAGCACGTAAAAGTCACCGGCAATCTTAAAGCTAACGACATGGGCGTATTGGTGAGTGCGGCGCTGCGGGGACATGGCATAGTGCGTTTGCCCTGCGACTTAGCGAATCAATACCTTGCCAGCGGCCAGCTTAAAGAAGTGTTACCCGACTTTACGACGCCAGGCCAAACCCTGTGGGCTGTGTACTTGTCCCGCAGTTATCAGCAAAATCTGGTGCGCGCCTTTATCGATTACACCGCCCAGCAATGGCAACTCGATATCAAAAAATGGCTCCCAGCGCATTAGCATAAAAAAACGCACTTAGGCGTTAGCGTAAGTGCGTTTCATTGATGCTGAATCTGCTCAGATATTGAAAGCTTATTCGTCGAATTGCAGCATAAAATCCAATGCGGGGGCAAAGAAGGATGAGCCTGTCATCGCCTTGGTAAAATGCATCAAGTGATCATGGTTACCTTCGCCATCACCAAACATCATGCTATGCAGCATCTTTTCAAAATGCTCAGGCGTACGGCAGTTAGAAATAAACATCAATCCCTGCTCTTTTAGTGAACCATAGGGCATACTCTGGCGCAGGATTTCCATCGACTGACCATTCGCATCTTTAAGATTCACCCGCTTGATATGGCTGGTCAGTGGCTTATCTTCTGACTCATATTCGATATTATCTTGCTTAGTGCGACCGATAATATCTTCTTGTTTTTTAACCGGTAATCGATGCCATTTACTCAAATTGTGGGCATACTTTTGCACGTGAATATAACTGCCGCCCTTAAACTCTGGATCTTCATCGCCAACCAGAGCGACTTCCTGACGGTGACGCCCCTTAGGGTTTTCGGTGCCATCGACAAAGCCGGTTAAATCGCGGCTATCCATAAATCGAAAGCCACGTTCTTCATCGACTAATTCCACTAAGTCTTCAAACATTTGGCTGATTTCATTAGCGACTAAATGCAGAATATCGTAACGGTCGCAGCGGATATGCACGAACAAATCATATTCAATTGCCGGCGCTTCGCGGCTGCCGACTTGCATAGCAGGAAAAGGCTTGAGCATTTCAGGGCGAGCATTGGGGTAGAGGCTATCCCAATAATTAGCGCCAATCCCCACAAAACCATTGAATGCACTGTCAGAGTATTGATCTGTCAGCTCATAAATATACTGCGCAACGTTGGCAAGACAGGGACGTAATTGCGACTCGACATTGTCATTGGCATTAAACATCAAATAGACACTGTGTAAGTTCCCCTCGGCACACACACCCAACTGTTCACGCGGCATATTTTGAATATCCATTTGGTTATCACCCTTTTTCTAAATTCATTTTCGGCAATATTATCCGCAACTTTACCTGAAAATGACATTAACTAACGCACAGTTTGTTCTGGTTTATCATGATAATGCTCATTACGCTGCTTTATCGCGCCCAAGATCTCTAAATATAAAAATTGACGAGACTGTAAAAGTCTCGTCAATCAGTTTAATCGAATAAATGAAGCAGAGCTTACTCTGCCTCAAGCTTACCTTAGCGTGGCGCTGAAGTTAATAACCCGCGGCATGACCATCTTTACGACTCTCAGAAGCCGCACGATACACGCCCGTTTCAGCATTAAATCCAATAGCTTGATAGCCGCCAAAATCGCCAAGGCCGTCACGCAGCACATGACCTTTCTTGATAAGCTCACGGCGCGTTTCCACAGGGAAGCCCGATTCCAGACTGACATAGCCGCCATCATTCATCACTTCGCCGGTGGGCTCGGTTGAACCCATATGCAAAATTCTGGGGGCATCGCCCGCTTCTTGCAAGTTCATTTTAAAGTCAATCAGGTTCATTAAAATCTGCGCGTGCATTTGTGGCTGAGTCGCGCCGCCCATCACCCCAAAACTCAACCAAGGCTTACCGTCTTTGGTCACAAAAGCGGGAATAATAGTATGGAATGGACGCTTACCTGGTGCGTAGGTATTAAAACGCCCCTCAGTTAAATCAAACATTTGCCCACGGTCTTGCAGCACGAAACCGAGATCTGGCGGTGTCATGCCCGACCCCATACCACGGTAGTTACTTTGAATGAGTGACACCATGTTGCCGTCTTTATCGGCTGTGGTCAGGTACACAGTATCGCCATGTTGCAACGCAGGATTACCCGCATCAACACTCTTGGCCGCTTTATTGGGATCGATTAACTTAGCGCGATCATAATTGTATTGCTGCGAAATCAACTCGTTAACTGGCACTTTATTAAAGGCCATGTCGGCATAAAACTTAGCTCTGTCGGCAAAGGCGAGTTTTTTGGCTTCGACAAATAAATGCACATATTCGGGGCTATTAAAGCCCATCGCAGCCACATTAAAGGGTTCCATGGTTTTTAAGATTTGTAGCGCCGCAATCCCTTGACCATTGGGCGGCAACTCCCATACATCGTAACCACGGTAGTTCACCGAAACCGGATCTATCCATTCGCTAGTATGGCTCGCTAAGTCATCATAACTTAAATAACCACCTTGGGATTTCATGTACTTATCGATACTTTTGGCGATATCGCCTTTATAGAAAGCATCGCGGCCACCTTTGGCAATTTTCTCATAGGTATTAGCAAGCGCTGGGTTTTTAAAGATTTCGCCCACCGCTGGCATCTTGCCATTAGGCATATAAGTTTCTTTAAAACCGGGGAATTTTGCGAGTTTTTTACCGCTGCCCTCAAGATAATAAGCAATCAATTCGGAGACAGGAAAACCATCACGGGCATAGTGGATTGCGGGCGCGAGATTATCGGCCATAGCTAATTTGCCGAACTTATTATGCAGTTCATACCAACCATCCACTGCGCCGGGCACAGAAACAGGCAAAGGCCCAAGCGGCGGCAAATAGTCTAAGCCGAGGGATTTAAGCTTTTCTAAACTTAAGGATTTTGGACTGCGGCCCGAAGCGTTAAGACCATAGAGGCGTTGATCTTTCGCGCTCCAGACGATGGCAAATAAATCGCCACCAACACCTGAACCCGTTGGCTCGACTAACCCTAGCATGGCATTAGCGGCAATGGCCGCATCGACGGCACTACCGCCCTGCTTGAGTATGTCGATAGCGACTTGCGTGGCGAGGGGTTGACTGGTCGCCGCCATTCCATGGGTGGCATACACTTCAGAGCGCGTCGCAAAGGCTTTACCCGTGATCCTATCCATGGCCATCACTCCTGAAGACGACATCGCCGTCACTACTGTCACTAAGGTACAAATTGATTTTATTGTTTTTAGCATAAGTCCTCCAAAACCGGAGGTTCAAAGTAACAAGGATGGTCGAAAAAATCACCACCCCATACCGCATAGACGCAAGTTAAACGTAAGCAAAAATGTCGTACTTTCGTTGGTGATAGCTTATCGCCGTAGCATTAATACCTGACCGCTTAGATTTGTTCTGCACAATATCAATATACCTAAGATTCAAATAGTACCAGCGAGTGCGGCTCTGTCGTGACCCCGACTTTTTGACCGATAGTGAGCTGCATCATTTGGCTTCGCACTTCGACATAATAAGCGTGAGAAGCGGCTTCAATTTTGACCCAGTAATGACAAAAAGCGCCTAAGAAACGCCGATCTGTGATCGTGCCCACACCTTGCTCATCGGCGCTGAGCGTCAATTGCTGCGGGCGCAAAAAAACCGTACCGCTGAACTCGCTCGGCAACCCTAATGGCGTGAGGCTGGTTAAATGGCCGATAGGAGTGGCAACCCTGTGTCCATCGAGCACTGCGGCGGGTAAGTAATTACCGCTACCTAAAAAGTCCGCCACATAGCGGCTGTTTGGCGCGGCGTATAAGGCTTCAGCGCTGCCATGCTGCACTATAATACCTTGATTAAAAATCGCCAAAGTATCAGCAAATACAAAGGCTTCATCCTTACTGTGGGTGACAAACACCGCGCTCACATTACGCTGTTTTAAGATACTGCGAATTTCCGCCATCATCTCGTAACGCACTTGGGCATCGATATTAGAAAAAGGCTCATCGAGCAGTAATAACTGCGGCTCATAGGCAAGTGCCCGCGCAATCGAGACGCGCTGCTGTTGACCGCCAGATAACTCATGGGGATAACGCTGAGCCAAGCCTTCGAGTTTGACTAAGGTTAGCATCTCATCCAACCGTGCCTGACGCTCGCCGGCCGACAATTTATCCACGCCAAAAAGAATATTCTCCGCCACAGTTAAATGGGGGAAAAGCGCATAGTCTTGGAAAATCATGCCGATACCACGCTGCTCGCTAGGCACAAACTGACTGTCACCACTTACAACACGGCCATTTATCTGGATTTCACCTTGGCTAATTGCCTGTAACCCCGCCACTGCTCGCAATAAGGTCGTCTTGCCACAACCGCTGGGGCCTAACAGAGCAAGAATCTCTCCTTGTTCTAGGGCCAAACTCAACCCCTTTAAAACTTGCTGGCCCTGATAATCGCTATGAACTTGCATGAGTTTGAGCGTGTTTGTCATCAGCTGTGGTGCTCCAATGAACGGTTTAAATAAATCAGCGGTACTAAGCCCACCAGCACAATCACAATCGCGGCTAAGGCGCCGTGCTCGAGTTTTTCATCGGATACAAACTGGAATACATAAGTTGCAAGGTTTTCAAAACCGATAGGCCGCAGCAATAACGCCGCGGGCAGTTCCTTCATGCTTTCGATAAATACCAATAATGCACCAGCAAATAATCCCTTGCCAAGTAGAGGTAAATGCACTCTTTGCAGCAACTGCCTTGGGCTTTGGCCCATAGTCAGACTCACCATATCTAGCGATGGCGAGATGCGTTTATAGCTGCTTTCAACGCTACCGATAGCTATCGCCACAAAACGTACACAAAAAGCAAAAATCAACGCCACTACGCTGCCCGTTAAAATAAGCCCAGGGCCATTTAAACCAAGTAAATCCGCCAGATCGTTTATCGTAAAATCGAGCATAGTGAGCGGCACTAATACGCCGATAGCGAGCACAGTGCCGGGCAAGGCATAACCCGTCGAGGCTAAACGTGAGGGCAAGACATCACTGGGCCTTGGGCTTATCCGGCGTACAAACATGAGCAGCAAAGCGATTAAGCAACAAATTAAGCTAGTGATCAGCGCAAGGCTTAGACTATTAAGACTTAATTGCCAAAAGCGCCCATCCCAGCTTTGTTCAAAGTAACCAATAGCATAGGAAATTAAAATGCCAAAGGGCAATAAAAAGGCTAATAACAGCAGAGCGACGCAAAAGCTCAGTGCAACTGTGGTTTGCGCTGTCGAGAGTCGATACAAGTCACTGGCTTGGATGCGCGATTGTTTTTGGAATAACTGCTGTTTACGACGGGCAAAACGCTCAAGCCCAATCAAGCAAAACACCACCAGCAAAATAATCGCTGACAACTTAGCGGCGGCAGTCAGATTGCCATAGCCCAACCAAGTGTCGTACACGGCAGTGGTTAAGGTTGGCACGGCAAAATAGTTAACCGTCGCAAAATCGGCGGCCGTTTCCATCGCCACCAAAGCCACCCCAACCGCGAGCGCTGGCCTTGCCATGGGCAAAGATAAACGCCAAAAACTCTGCCACGGCGAGCATCCCATGATCCTTGATGCATGGGCCAAGCTTAAGGATTGCTCCATAAAGGCGGTACGCGCCAATAGATAAATGTAAGGGAATAACACTAGCGACAACATGCACGCCGCGCCGCCTAAGGTGCGAATATCGGGGAAGAAATAATCCTGCGGTGAGTTCCAACCAAAAATCGATCTCAAGCTACGCTGTACTGGCCCCGCATAATCGAGCAAATCGGTATACACGTAGGCAACAATGTACCCCGGCATAGCGAGGGGCAATAATAGCGCCCATTGCAAGTAGCGCCTGCCGACAAATTCACAGCGAGCCATCAACCAAGCGCAGGGTAACGCGAGTAATAACGCGCCTAAACTCACCCAAAAGATCAGCAATAAGCTGTTGATAATATAAGTTGGCAGGACAGTTGCCATCAAGTGGCCAAACACGGATTCGTCAGGCTGCAAAGCCTGCAATATCAGCGCAACCAGTGGCAGCACCAGCAGGGTGGCCACCGCATAACCAGCAAGCGACCAGCTTCTGGCTAATCCTAAAATCATGTCAATCCTTAAAAAGTTACAGCGCCAGTCAATGGCGCTGATAACCTAATTCTGCAATTTGTCACTCGTACTTAACGTCAAATGCTAGAGATCAAACTGCACTTCATCTAATAACTTAACTGCCGCTTGGTGATATTCAGCCAATTTAAAAATCGGCAATTGATCCGACTTAAACTCCCCCCATGAAGCCACTAAGGTTGAAGGTGCCACATCGGCTTTTACTGGGTATTCCATATTCACTTCAGCATAGGCCTTTTGAGCCACATCGGCGGATAGAAATTCCATCAATTTGATCGCATTGGCTTTATTAGGCGCATGACGAGTTAACACCATGCCAGAAACGTTCACATGAGCACCGCGATCGGCTTGGTTCGGGAAGTTAATCGTGACGGCCTCGGCCCAGCTTTTTTGCTCAGGGTCTTGCATCATGTTGCCGTAGTAATAGCTGTTACCTATGGCGATATCACATAAGCCTTCTTTTACCGCTTTCACTTGGGCTCTGTCGTTACCCTGTGGCTTGCGCGCTAAGTTACTCTTCACACCGGTCAGCCACGTTTTAGCCTCAGCTTCACCATGGTGAGCAATCATAGACGCCACTAATGCTATGTTGTATGGATGCTTACCGCTGCGGGTACAGATTTTGCCTTTGTATTTAGGATCGGCGAGTTCTTCATAGGTGATTTGCTGCGGCCCTAAACGGTCTTTCGCCGTATAGAGATTTCGTACTCGCATGGTCAGGGCGTACCACTGGCCATCGGGGTCACGATACTGAGCAGGAATGTTGCTTTCGAGTTGGGTATTTTTAACTGGTGAAGTCAGATCTTTATCGACTAATTCAACTAGACGCGAGAAATCAGAGGTCAGCACCAAATCTGCTGGGGATAAACGACCTTCACGGGCAAGACGCTCGGCAATACCATCTTTTGCAAAGACCAAATTAACACCTATGCCGGTTTCTTCGGTGAAACGCGTCAAGATAGGCTCCACCAAGAAGGCTTGACGATAAGAATAAACGGTTAATTTATCATCTGCATTCGCTGAATGCCCAACCGACATTAACCCAACAATAGCCGCGCAAGTTACCCATTTCATTACTCATTTCTCCCCAAAGTGATGATATGTTCAGCGAGTGTGAACATGGCCGCATTAATGATAATGCTTATCAGTAGCGCAAGAGTAATAGATGGATATACAGAGAGCAATAGCCCATTTAACTTTTTGTTTTTAATGAATTTAAATTCAAAACTGGTGATTATCTCAAATCAAACTAAACTGAACCTTAATTTGCTTAAAATGCTTTCAGGAGGCGTCATGTTAACTGTTTTGCTACTAGGTATAGTCGCAGTAGCGCTATTTGGCCTATTTAAACTCAATACTGGTCACAAGCGGCATAGACACTATGCTAAAGCGGTAAATCAACACGCGGATAGAACTAAGCCGCATCATCATTTTCACAGTGTAAGCATAGTGAATGACGGCAGTTGCTGTAAGCAGGCTGAAATACTGTCTGGAAAACGTTTTTTATCGAAGGATGCACCGGAAATCCCGATGGAAGAATGCACTATGACCCAGTGCCAATGTCGCTATCAACACCATGAAGATAGGCGTCAAATAGGGAATGACCGTAGAGTCGAATATGGGGTTACACGGGAATTATTCGGCGCTTTTGGAGAACAAAACCGCCGTGATAGACCAAAGGGAAGACGCGCAACCGATGGCTGAGCATCTCCATCCAGTTATTGGGGACGGGTTTGGATAAACGCGGGGAGATTACGCATCTCACTAAACCAAAGTGCCGTCGCAGGGGCAACCTTGCGCCAATCTAACTCTGGATGTCTAAAGTCCACATAATCAAGCAAGCAAATCAAGGCTAATTGCGGTGCCTGAATCGTGGTTTGGGTGATGACGGTTTGCAGTTCAACCTGCATAAGACCACGCAGCAATGCTTGTTCAAAGCGAGCCGTCCAAAAAGCCGATCTCACCCCTTCATTTTCACGCATCTGCTCTTGGCGTAATTTCACCGCGCTATCGATTAAACCTTTTATCAAAGAATATTGACACTCCAACACCCAGTTATGACTTGAGATGCCAAACATCTTACGATCGCCAAGCTCAGCATCTAGGTAGCGCATAATCACTTCACTATCGAATAGTGCCACGCCATCGTTGGTAATAAGACATGGGATCTGTCCTAACGGGTTAGCATCGAGTAATTCGGCACTGTTTTCAAAGGGATTGACTAGCTGCTCTTCAATATTGTTAATTCCTAAATACTGGATTAAGGCTCTAACACAACGGGCGTAGGGTGAAGCTTGAGAACTTAACAACTTCATCAAAAATTTCCTTATATTTGCATTACTATTTAGGAGCGAAAACGGCTTGCTCCCACCCATATAAAATGGGATCACCAATATTTCTCTACGGTAATTTGTCCGGGAGCACGACGTAAATTCTTCACTAATCCCTTATCGAGTAAGGCGCTTTGCGCGCCATTGATCATTCCGGGATTGCCACAAATCATAACTTGGGAATCAGCAGCACTTAAGGTTACTCCTGCCTTTTTTTCAATCTCACCCGAGACCAGGCCCTCGGGTATACGACACTGCAACGCATCGGCAAAGGGTTCACGGGTCACACTCAAGACTAATGTAAACTGTGCTGGGTATGTGCGCTCTAACTCACGCAGCTTATCAAGATACGCCAAATCCTGCGCCTCGCGCACGCCATACACAAGTACGACTTTTTCGAAACGCTCCCAAGGCTCATGGGTATCGAGCATAGACAAAAATGGTCCTACTGCAGTACCTGTAGCCAAAAACCATAAGTGCTTGCCTTGGAGTTCACCCTTAGGAATTTCCGCTAAGGTCATAAAACCAGTCGCGGTTGAGGTAATTTCAATTTCATCGCCTATGCCAAGGTTTTGCAATTGCGGCGATAACAGGCCGTCCTCTACCGCGACTGCGAGCACTTCGGCATAGGGTTTGTCGGGAGAATTGACTAAGGAGTATGCTCTGGCTACACGCTTATCATCTTGCATTTGACTTAACTTGATAAACTGGCCAGCAATAAATGGGGCTAACTCGGCGGCGATGCGCAATGAAAATAACTTATCGCTCCAATCAATACGTTCTATAACTTGTCCCCTAGTCCACATAACTTGCCCTCAAGCGAAACGTTAAATAGGCTTCCAGCATAGACTTTTTTCCGCATAACAAAAACCCCTTATGATAAGGGGCTTATGACGATAGAACCGAAAACAACAGAGCGTTAACTGGCACTCGATTGTGTCTCATCTGTCTTCTTGTTAAAACTATCTCTAAAGGCCTGTAATCCCTCTTGCACTAAACCGTAGGTTTTATCGACACCATCGGCAATATCACCCTGCAATACTTTAAGACCAGACAGAATATCTTTCGCTTCTTTAAAGCCGTTATCAATTGCACCACCAATAATCCCCATAAAACTATCAAGCTGCTCATCTAAGCTCATACCTGAATGTTGCTGCTGATGAATCCCAAAGAATTTAGTCGCAAAACTCACGATACGATCGGCTGTGGCCTCTGGTGACATATCAACACCATTATCGTAAGCGGTTTGAGTCGCGTTTTCGCCCATAGTAGGCGCTAGCTCTTTGTCTATCGCATCGATAGCGGCACGATAGAGTAAAGTCATAGACTGATCGCCAGACTTGATATTCACTTCCTGCTGCGCAGATAGAATTGCTTGATTCATTAATAACTTACTAGTCTGATATGCCGTTTGCTTGGATGTGACTTTCGCGTCCTTCGAATCGCTCACTTCGGTACCCTTAGGCGCCGTATTTTCAGCATATTTTTTCTGCGGCAAAGGGGTACTTTGCACTTGAGGAGATTTATTGATTTCCATGATAACTATCCATTCAATTCGGGTCGACTTTATTATCGACCAAAATTTAACCAGCTTTAGTAATTTTTAGAATTGAAGTACCATCGTGACCACAAGGTCATGATAAGGACTGCATAAATTGAGTGGGTTTATTCTGTATAAAGTGCATAAAGCGCCATCCACCCGCATGCAGATCATTACTATCGTCGAGCTTAGACAAAAGCCAATAGAAAAGGATGTTACACCATGGCAGCAGGCCGCAATTTGAGTCATTTCCGCTTTCAGGTGTTTACACAAATGCTTAAGCGCACTACTGAGCACTATATGGGCATCAATATTAAACGCCTTAGTTTGCTCACTGGTCTTATTATCTTAACTTGCCTCAGCCTCGCACCGATTAGCCCAGCCCACGCGGAAAACAGGCTAATCATTTTAGTCAGGCATGCCGAAAAAGCCGACACGCCAGCCAATGACCCACAGTTATCGCCTAAGGGGGAAATGCGCGCAACGTTACTGATCACCGCCTTGAGCCGCACGCCGTTGTCGCAACTCATCGCGACTCAATACCTGCGAACCCAGCAAACACTCGCGCCTATCGCCGAGGCTCGCCATTTGCCCGTAACGATAGTCGAAGCAGCTAAACCTATCGAAGAACATATTCAGCAGATTGTCGAACAAGTGCATGCAGTACAAGGCAATACGCTCATCGTTGGGCATTCAAACACAGTGCCATTGATCATCAAAGCCCTGGGTGGACCTGAGATCCAAACAATCGGCGAAGAGGACTACAGTCAGCTGTTCTTACTCTCTCTTAATAATGGCCAACCCGCAAGCTTGATCTCCACCCGCTACGGACAAGAATAAGGATAAATAACATGAGTGAACTCAATTGGTTTATGTGGGGACTCGATCTGTTTTCAGGACTGTTTTTGATCGTCATCGGCTTCGCAGTACTTGCCGTTATTTACATGTATATCGCAGATAAAATGCAGACTAAACAAGCAGTAAGGCATAACTATCCCGTGATTGGTCGTTTTCGATATCTGTTCGAAAAACAAGGTGAATTTTTCAGGCAATACTTTTTCGCCCAAGACAGGGAAGAATTGCCCTTCAACCGTGCTGAACGCAGCTGGGTTTACCGCGCCGCTAAAAATGTTGATAGAACCATAGCCTTTGGTTCGACTCGCCCCTTGGATACTGCCGGTACTATCATGTTTATGAATACCGCCTTCCCGACCCAAGATGAAGATATTACTCCTATTCACCCGCTGACGATTGGCACTCACTGTCGTCAACCTTATACCACTCAAGCCATTTGCCATATTTCAGCCATGAGTTTTGGCGCCCTATCACGCCCAGCTATCACCGCCCTTTCCCATGGTGCAGCGCAGGCGGGTTGCTGGCTTAATACGGGTGAAGGTGGCTTGAGTCCTTATCATCTCAAAGGCGGCTGCGATCTCGTTTTTCAAATTGGAACGGCCAAATACGGCGTTCGCAATGAACAAGGGCATTTAGATGATGAAAAACTGAAGGCGATAGCGATTCATCCCGAAGTCAAAATGTTCGAAATCAAAATGAGCCAAGGGGCAAAACCAGGCAAAGGGGGCATTTTACCCGGTATTAAAGTGAATGCTGAAATTGCCCATATTCGCGGCATTCCTGAGGGACACGACTCAATCAGCCCCAATGGCCATATCGAATTTAAGTCAGTGAACGACATTTTGGATATGGTCGAACGAGTACGTGAAGTTACAGGTAAACCTACTGGCATTAAAGCCGTACTCGGTGATGTACAATGGCTGGAAGATTTATGTGATGAAATTGAACGCCGCGGCGAAGACTCTGCCCCCGACTTTTTTACCTTAGACAGCGCCGATGGTGGCACGGGCGCAGCACCGCAACCGTTAATGGATTATGTTGGATTACCGCTGAAAGAAAGCTTACCTATTCTAGTCAATATCTTGATCCAACGCGGCTTGCGTAAACGCATTAAAGTCATTGCCTCAGGCAAACTTATCGTTCCATCTAGAGTCGCTTGGGCTTTGGCATTAGGTGCTGACTTTATCGCATCGGCCCGTGGCAACATGTTTGCCCTCGGCTGTATTCAAGCCTTGCAATGTAATAAAGATACCTGTCCAACGGGTATTACTACGCATAATCCAAAACTACAACAAGGGCTAAATCCTAGGGATAAATCGACGCGGGTCGCTAACTATAATCATAATTTACACCATGACTTAGGGCTAATCGCGCACTCTTGCGGTGTGACAGAGCCAAGACAACTTAAGCCTTCACATGTACGAATTGTGCTCGATAGCGGTTTATCTATCTCGCTCGACAAATTCTATTCGCACATGGATAAATAGCCGCAAACCCTTGCGGTGATTAGCCAGTACAACTTTTGTCTATATGAGTTTTAAAAGGTATATTTGAATGCGTATCACAAAAGAGGTAAGATCCGTGAGGTGAGGCGTTATTCAAATACCTTACCCACAATTGAACTTAAGGAAACACTTTGAAATCTAGCTTCGTAAGCCAACTGCCCGCCAGTAAAACTGTAAGCACGAGCTGTAAGAGCTGTAATCGCCTGACTGAGATCGAAGGCGAGCTTGTGTGTTTTCGTGAAGGACAGATCATTCGACTCACCTTGATCGATGAGTCAGCACCTAAATTGAATCTTTTATGCGAAGGTTGGAAAGCTGGCAAGCTGAATGGCGTAGCTTAATTCGGCACTATTGGTCTTAAACAATTGGTCTTAAACAATTGGTCTTAAACAAGATATAAAACGTTAGAGCAAAATGACTCTTCCTTGAGCATCGAGAATAGTTGCTCACCACTACCCTCCCACATTCTCATCAAACGCTGACTTTCTAACGCATTTTCTATGATGTTTAGCGCATGCTCATCATGTAGTCACTTGTCGGCACATGCATATCGCGGATCACGCCCGCAAGTACCATCTCTGGATTGACCTTAGCCAAAGTAAGACACCGAGTCGTCACCAGTAGGCCCGCATTCAATTCAGCATGAATACGTTGCAGCGAATCATAATCAACACCACGTTTTTTCAATGTCGCCATGATGGCAAACCAATCAGTGGCGACTTTTTCTTCTTTGCCTTCAATGTTCACTCTCAGTGCAATATTTTCCATGCCAGATCTCTTCCGATTGATGTGTTGGCATTTGAGTATAGAGAGCCGAAGCTGAATAAAGACTGAACTGTATTGCGCTATTCACTGCTCAGATGAGTATGTTGCTGCTCATTTTGTATCCGCCATAATTTGGCATATAGACCATTTGCCACTAGCAAAGTCTGGTGATTCCCCTGCTCAACAATTTCACCTTGGCTCAATACAACGATTTGGTCAGCATCGACAATCGTAGATAATCGATGAGCCACCACAAGGCTGGTATGCCCTTTAGCGACTTCCCGCAGTGCCGACAAAATCGCTTGCTCGGAGCGGCTATCGAGTGAGGATGTTGCCTCATCAAACACTAGCACGGGCGAGCCCTTTAAAATGGCTCTGGCTATCGCAACCCGCTGTTTTTCTCCGCCAGAGAGCTTTAAGCCGCGTTCACCCACCTTTGTATCCCACCCAAGGGCAAGCGATGCAATAAATTGCTCTAAATGCGCTAATTTAATTGCGTTGCGCACCTCTTCATCCGTCGCGCTTGGGCGGCCATAACGTATGTTCTCAACTAATGAATCGTTAAACAGCACAGTATCCTGCGGCACGATAGCGATGGCCCGTCGCAGCGCATCTTGCGTCAGATGACGGATATCTTGTCCATCGATTTTAATCGCGCCTTGGTCCACATCGTAAAATCGAAATAGCAGTTTAATCAGCGTCGACTTACCAGCACCACTATCGCCAACTACGGCCACCTTTTTCCCCGCTGCAACCTTAAAACTCACGTCCCGCAGAATTTGCCGCTCGTCGTAGCTGAAATTCACATTTTCAAATACCAGCTCGCCCTTATTGGGCGAAAAATCGAGCGCTTGGGGTGAATCGACTATCATGGGATGTTTATCGAGCAGGCTAAACATACGCTCAATATTGGCTAAGGCGCCGCGTATTTCGCGATACACAAAACCTAAAAAGTTAAGGGGTAAAAAGAGCTGCATCATAAACGCATTAATCAATACAAAATCGCCTAAGGTCATATCGCCATAGGTGACTCTGTATGCCGCCAGCGCCATCATAGCTGTCATCGCTAGGGCGATAATCACAGCTTGTCCGCCATTGAGCGCAAACAAAGATAAGCGGTTTTTACGTTTAGCAACTTCCCACTGTTCGAGCGCTTGATCGTAGCGCTGCGATTCATACTTCTCATTATTGAAATACTTAACGGTTTCATAGTTCAGCAAACTATCAATCGCCCGGGTATTTGATAAAGAATCAGCCTTGGCGGCATCACGTACATACTCAGTGCGCCATTCGGTCGCGACCACAGAGAAAATAATGTAGGCCAACACAGCAACAAAAGTGATTGCCGCAAACGCAACCCCGTAGTTATAGAAGAAAATGCCAATCACCATGACAATTTCGAGCAAGGTCGGCACTATGTTGAACACCATAAACCGCATGAGGAAACTCACGCCACTGGTGCCGCGCTCAATATCACGGGATAGGCCGCCGGTTTTGCGTTCTAGATGAAAATCGAGATCAAGTCGGTGTAAATGGTCGAATACCGCTAAGCCTAAACGGCGAATCGCCCGCTCAGTCACCCGGCCAAACAAGGTATCGCGGATCTCGCCCGTAATCGCTGTCAGTAAACGAATCGCACCATAGGCCAACACTAATCCTACGGGGACACTTAGGGCTTGCGCGGTTTTATCGGCGTCTAAGGTATCAACCAAATGCTTTAAAATAAAAGGCAGAGCCACGCTGGTCAACTTAGCGATGATGAGGCAGGACATCGCCAACGCAATCCGACCTTTGTATTCCAATAAGTAAGGCCAAAGCAGTCTCATGACGTGCCAGTTTAATTTATCGACTGGACCTTCAAAATATAACGTTGGGCGCATAGGACATAACCTTGAATGAGTTATGTCAATTGTAACAGTACAAACCAGACTTAAGCTAAACGAAACGAGCAAAGCTTGAATAAAATCAATCAGATTTTTCTGACAGACAAATAGACTTATTCACGACACAATGCACTGCTATTCTGATCCGATGAAAAGCCAAGCTGTCATACTTACGTATTGCACTGGCATATTCACAATAAATGAATTTATACTGATTTCTGTGCAGGCACAAATACCCATAGTTTGCGTTTTGCTTGCGCCCAGCACCGTATAAATGTAGACAAGTTTGCTATGGGAAAAGCTTAGCTCAACCTTGCTGCTGTTGATTATTTTAGCAGTTTTGCCCAAAATGCCATGGAGGCGGTTATACAAATCGATAGAATTTGTTAACCTCTACGCGCTAGATTTGGCTATTCATACGCCCAAGCTCTAGCGAGAACATTAAGACAAATAAATTAAATAAGATCAAAGGAAGCTTTATGTTGGATTCCGCTAAAGTTCAATACCCGCCATTACCACTGATCCAAACTTGGGTGTGGATGATGATCGAATCAGGCAATCCAGAGATACAAGATAAAGGTAGAGACAACCTTATTGCCGCCTTTGGTAGCTTAGCCAAAGCAAATGAATACATTGTTGAAATAAGCAATAAATAGATAAAACAAAGGCGCCGGGATAGCGCCTTTGTTTTTACTTTACCCGCAATCGTTAACGACTAACTCAGGTATAGTTGCGGTTTATGTTTGCACGAACAGATAATTAAACCTGACGGCGTTCGATAATACTCTGATTCAAAATGGCCAACAGGCGCTCGGTATCATCCCAACCGATACACGCATCGGTAATACTCTGACCATAACACAGCTCTTGGCCTTCAATTAAATCCTGACGACCTTCCACTAAATGGCTTTCTACCATAACACCAAAAATAGCAGTATTGCCCGTCGCCACTTGGTCAGCCACTTCTTCGGCAACCACTAACTGACGTTGATACTGTTTACTGCTATTGGCGTGGCTAAAGTCGATCATGATGTTGTCGGCAAGCTTAGCTTTTAATAACTGCTGGCTAATTTCAGCGACATGCGGCGCACTGTAATTAGGCTCGCGGCCGCCACGTAAAATAATGTGGCAATCAGGATTCCCTTTGGTCGAAACGATCGCCGAATGGCCTAACTTAGTCACAGATAAAAAATGGTGCGGTGCATTGGCAGCACCTATCGCATCGATAGCGACTTTAATGGTGCCATCGGTCCCATTTTTAAAACCGACCGGACAAGAAAGACCCGAGGCTAGCTCTCTGTGCACTTGTGACTCAGTTGTTCGGGCGCCAATGGCTCCCCAGCACATTAAATCTGCCATATATTGCGGGGTGATCATGTCAAGAAACTCACCCGCGGTTGGCATACCGCTGTCGTTCAAGTCCACTAACAACTTACGCGCAGTACGTAAACCATCATTGAGTTTAAAGCTGTTATCCATGTAAGGATCGTTAATCAGCCCCTTCCAACCCACTGTGGTTCTTGGCTTTTCAAAATACACTCGCATCACGATTTCGAGTTGATCTTTATACTGCTCACGCAGCGAAACCAGACGCTGACCATATTCCAACGCCGCTTTGGGATCGTGGATAGAACAAGGTCCAATTACCACTAACAGGCGATCATCAGACTTAGCCAGAATATTGTGGATACTATTACGCGCATTAAACACAGTCGCAGAGGCTTTTTCGGAAGCAGGAAATCGTTCAAGAATCGCGATAGGTGGAAGTAACTCTTTTACTTCTTTAATGCGAACGTCATCATTTTGGTAATACATAATTTTACTGCTCCAACTCTGGTGTTTTAGGCTATTTCTATCGCTGCGATAAGGGATCTCAACTGCAATACTGAGTTCAATTTATCGAGTCTCAAGCGCCAATGCAACCAAGTTGTCTCCATTTCAAAAAATCAAATATAACTTATTGTTTTAATATATTTTAAAAAAAACAAAATTCAAATATGCCAGCTTACTCACAGCCTTGATGAACAAAATCGAATATGGCGGATAAAAAGTAAGCGAGGAATGCTTGCGGCAAGTGCGAGTGAGCTATCCATGCCTGTCAGCTAGGGTGTTAACGACTAAACGCTTGAATGAGTGCAATTGATGCCAGCTCTCTATGCAAGAGAACTAAATGCTAGATAGCCGGCCAACACTAATGGTGCAGCATGACTTGTAACTTGTTCTGATAACGATGACGCTCTGAATCATCACGGCTCAAAGCTAGCGCTTTTTCCATATTCAGTTTGGCACGCTTTTCATCCCCCAGCGCCCAATAGGTTTTTGATAAACCGAAGAAGAATTCATGCCGATAATCAGCTTTGGCCAACGCCCTTTGATACCATGCTAAAGCCTCGTCGTATTGATGTTCATCGAAGGCTTGCTGCGCCATATCATAGTAATAATAAGGATTACGTATCCTTGCTAATTCAAGCACTTTATTGATTTCAGCCCATTCATCAAGCCTGCCCTGATCCCCTAAAATCAAAGCTAAGTTATAAAGCGTGGTTAAATTTTTCGCCTCAAACTTAAGCGCATAGCGATACACTTGTTCGGCTCGTTTCTCATCCCCTTTATGCCGATAAATAATGGCGAGCGTATTGAGTGAGGGGACAAACTGACCGACATTTAAACCCGCTTTGATGAGGGCATAGGCCCTATCTAAATCGCCATTCACTAAAGATTCTGCCGCCATGTTATTGTAAAACATGCTGATCAAGGTTTGCTTATTCACTCGGGTCTTACCATACCCTCGTAGGGCGCGCTCGGGCATGAAGTCCACTAAGATTGCTGCGGATGACACATAGACTGAATGTAAATTCTCGGGCGGAAGTAAGCGTAAGTTCACATGACCATTGATTAAATAGAAATCCCCTTGCTTGTCCCATACGGGTTCAATAGCGATATCTTGATACTCAGCGCCCACATTCAATATATCCGCCAACGCAGAAGTCATGACCACTAAGGACATGCAATTCCCTGCCCTTTGGGCGTAGGTTTCACGGGCAATTTGGGTCAGGTTATCTTGGTAGCGAAAATCAATTTTAGTGCTATTGGTTTGGCTGGCATTGATATAACTGGCTAACCATTCGTTGGCTAACATGGCGTTATTATGGGAAAAAGTATATTTGTCATAGCTACGCTTTACATCTGTTACCACCTCAGGCGGCAGATAAAAAATATCCGCAACGGAAGGAATATCGGCAACAGGAGTAAATAGTGAATCGGCAAGTAGCGACTCAAGATCAGACGGATCAGGCGCGATGGTCGTCGAGCTACAGGCAACCAACTGACTGAGTACTGTGCCCATGATGGCACTCAGGTATACGGCTCGGAATAGTTTTGACATATGTCCTCCCACACCATTAGCTCCTATTTGAGCTTATTACAAATGGCGAAAAAGACGACATAAAATGGTTACAAAAAATGACAATCGCTATCGTTAAAAAATAACTGTAAGTGATTTAACACGTTAGTTACTGCGAAGGTTGATCAACCTCTATGTATAGCTCGCGCTGCTGGTAATGGTATGGCCGATAGTTATGCTCCCCACAGGTAAAATAGCGATAGGGCTTCATCACAGTAATACAACCTAAGGGTAAAGCCTGCAGAATTTGGATCTGCTGTTGACGACGAAGCGACTCCTGCCACTCAAAATCCTTGAGCACCTGATCACGCACAGCAAAGGCATCGACAGGCTCACTCGAGCGGTTAACTATGATTTCCCCTGCTAAGGCAGATACTGATATCAAGCCAGCAATAACGATAAGGCTGAGTCGCGTAAATTGACCGACAGCTGTGGCATGTAAGCTCATAGTTCACCCTCTGTTCGTGCAGTAAATACTGTAGGTAAATAGTGTAGGTAAATCATGCTGTAAGGTAATGCACGTCAGCCTGCTTAAGCCCCACTCTAAACCGCCTTGATCTTAATCCATGACTAAGCCCCATAAAAAAGCAGAGCCTAAGCTCTGCTTTACTATCCCTCGATCCACGCTAGGCATCAAGTTGAATCACCATTCACTCGCCAGTTTACTTAACCAGCATTTTTAACCGTAACAAACTCTGGGTAAGCATCGATACCACAATCAGACGCATCCATACCATTGTATTCTTCTTCCTCAGTCACACGGATCCCCATGGTTTTCTTAATCGCATACCAAACCACAAAGGATGAACAGAATACCCAAGTAAAGATGAAGGCTGCACCGGTCAACTGCCCAGTAATGGTCGCATCAGCGTTGGATAATGGCACACACATTAACCCAAGGAAACCCGCCACGCCGTGTACTGAAATCGCGCCCACTGGATCATCGATCTTAATGCGATCTAAGCCCACAATAGAGAACACCACTAAACCACCAGCAACCACACCAATCACGCCCGCCATTAACAGTGAAGGTGATAGCGGATCTGCCGTAATCGCCACTAAACCCGCCAGAATGCCGTTTAAGATCATGGTTAAATCCGCTTTACCCCAAATCATCTTACATACGATAAGCGCAGAGATAGCACCAAATGCAGCCGCAGTATTGGTATTAACAAACACTTTTGCCACTGAGCTCGCATTCGCCGCATCCGACACCATTAATTGCGAGCCACCGTTGAAGCCAAACCAGCCCATCCACAGAATAAACATACCTAAGGTTGCCATCGGCAAGTTAGATCCTGGGATAGGATTCACTTGACCGTTAGGGCCATATTTACCCTTACGCGCACCGAGTAATAATACCCCCGCAATCGCTGCAGTCGCACCAGTCATGTGCACAATACCGCTACCCGCAAAGTCCACAAAGCCCAGTTTTGCGATAAAACCTTGGCCCCAAGTCCAATACCCTTCCACTGGATAGATAACCGCAGTCATTACCACAGAGAAGAACAGAAAAGCCCATAACTTCATCCGTTCCGCCACGGCGCCAGAGACAATTGACATCGCCGTTGCCACAAACACCACTTGGAAGAAGAAGTCAGATTCTAATGCATGGCTCGCATCCGATGATTGAGAACCGATTAAGGTACCAATCGATGGTAGCCAGCCTCCTTCAGTGTTATCGACATACATAATGTTGTAGCCAACCAATAGGTACATCACACAGGCAATCGCGTACAACACAACGTTCTTCGTTAAAATTTCAGTGGTGTTTTTAGAGCGAACTAAGCCCGCTTCTAACATGGCAAATCCCGCTGCCATCCACATTACCAAAGCACCTGAGATCAAAAAGTAAAAGGTATCGAGTGCAAAGCGTAGTTCAGTGACTGTCACGCCTAGTTTTGTTAATTCTTCCATTATCAGCCCCTTATAGCGCTTCTGTATCGAGTTCACCCGTACGGATACGGATAGCATGTTCTAAGTCGACGACGAAGATCTTACCGTCGCCAATTTTCCCCGTATGAGCCGCAGTGGTGATGGCCTCAATCAACATGTCAAGATTTTCAGCCTTAGTGGCAATTTCTAGTTTTACTTTTGGCAAAAAATCCACCTGATACTCGGCGCCACGATACAACTCTGTGTGCCCTTTTTGACGGCCAAAACCTTTAACTTCGGTCACCGTCATGCCTTCAATACCTATTCCGGCGATAGCTTCACGGACATCATCCAACTTAAACGGCTTGATGATAGCGCTGACTAGTTTCATCCTGACCTCCAAAAAAACGCGATTGTTATTAACTTGTATCAAAGGTAATTCAATCATTAGGCCAAAAATTTAACTTACTGATTAATTTAAAATTTAACTAAATAAGATTATTTTTAAAGGTTAAAAATGCACCATGATCGAGCACAAACAAGTGCAACGCACTCTTTTAGTGAGCAGCTTAAGTGCAGTCGCTATTCGACCTTAGGCCTATTGGTAACAAGGTTAAATTGAGGTCTACTGGAAAAGCGTAAATCGAGATGAAATCTGAGCATCACAGTACAAGCTCTTAAACAAAAGCGAAGATCATCACTAAGACAATCATCAAGCGCAGAAGGAAGGCCCGATGTTAAAACCTGAAGAATGTGTTCTCGTTATCGTCGATGTGCAGGGAAAACTTGCACAAATCATGGATAACAGTGACAAGCTGCACCAACAACTACAGACCTTAATTCAAGGTGCACAATTATTTGAAATACCTATACTCTGGTTAGAACAGCTACCCGATAAGCTCGGAGCAACCAGTCCTGAGCTTCAAACCTTGCTAGAGAAAAGCGGCTCCCCCATTGCCAAGCAACATTTTAGCGGTTGGCACTGTGAAGAGTTTGCGCAGGCACTCACTAAGACAAATCGTAAACACGTCATACTGGCGGGCATTGAAACCCATGTGTGTGTTTATCAAACCTGTTGTGACCTTATAGAGCAGCAATATTCGGTGCATCTCGTCGCAGACGGCGTCTCGTCACGCAGTGCTGAGAATAAACAACTGGGTATTCAGATGATGACAGCCAGAGGCGCCTTATTAACGAACGTTGAATCACTATTATTTGAATTACAACATCAGGCCCAAGGCGAGCGCTTTAGGGCATTATTAAAACTGATAAAATAGTCTTAAATTTATTTAGGGGAAAATAATAAAGGTCACATTAACTTGTGACCTTTATATTAAAAATTCGTTAAAAACATTAAATTAGAAACGACCAGTCAAACCTAAACCAATAAATACACCATCAGCATCTGAATCTAATTCTCTAGCTAACTCAAAGTTTGCAGAGAAGTTATCAGATAGACGTAACCAATAAGCGGTTTTTAATACGAAAGTATCATCATGACCATCATCAGTATAACCTAGACCAACAGACCATGATTTAGTCACATACCAATCAGCACCTAAATTGAATGTGTCGTCAGAATCTTGATGTGTCCAGTTTGCGCTCAAATCAACCCCAGTGGTTGATTGCAGTGCAATAAAGCTACGCACTTTTAAACCGTATGATTCTTCGATGCTATCGCTGCCATCGTTATAGAAAGCAGATACTGCAGAGCTATCGTTGAAGTAATAACCGACTTCTGCACCGTAAGTGTTCCAGTCAAAACTGCCGATTTCAGAACGTTGATAGTTAGCAGCAATAAACCATTTAGAAGCAAATACATAAGTGCCATCAACACCAATGGTATCTAAATCTGATTCATCATAATTGCTGTAATTAACACCAACATTAGACGTTTGAGCTAAAAATCCATTAAGCGCATAAGGACCTTTAGTTTGGTCAACTGGGCTAATGTAGTAACGATAATTCGCGTTCCACAGACCATCGCTGAACTCTTCAGAATTTGCGCTATATTTTAGGCCTGCTTCATGCTGAAATGAGTTATCTTGTGCAGCAGCGGCATTAACACTTACGAAACCTAATAATATTGCAAGCGCGGTAATTTTTTTCATCAAAGTATTCCCTTATATGATTATAAGCTAGGAGTAAAAGATGAAGATAACGAAGAAACAATCTCAGCATTGCTTATTCCATTATCATTAATATCCATTTAAATTTTTTATTTAAACGAACCTGCTCTCCTAGCGGCGCACACCTTAATGCAAAAAATATAGAATTGAAATAAAAATTTAATATTTATCCTTTAATAAAGGATATAAAAAAGCTCCTTATATAGGAGCTTTTTATTACTTTGAAGTCTACTTAAGTATTATTTATAAGTGGCTTCGCGTTTTTTCGCTTCTTCATCCCACTTAGGTAACATGTCTTTCTTAAATGCTTCTTTCTCAGCATTCATTTTTTCCATGTCCATACCTAAAGCGGCTTGTGCCTTAGCTTTAGTAGAAATATCAGGGATAGCGACAGGATCTGTGATGCCTTTTTTCGCCAACAGTTGCGCTAATTTAACCCGCGCATCAGCCGCTTTATCTACCGCGGTACCTAAAATACGTAAGACTTCTTCAGGAGCGTGAGCAGCAGCGCCGTGTGAAGCAATCGCATAGTCCCAACGCCATTGTGAATGACGGATATCGGTTAGAATAGGCTTCATTTCCGCTTCAGTTGCACCCGCTTTCCAAGCGGCTGCGGCTTCAAAGTGCGCTTTCACCAGTTGTGCTTCGGCGCGGCCTTTAAGCTCTTTTACTTTCGCTTTACGTTCGTTGGTCAAGCCGACTAAGAACTCTTTACTTTGGCTGTGGCACGTCGCGCAGGTTTCTTCAAAACGATCAAATGGGTTACCCACTTTATGATCTGTGTACTTACGGCCTTTGTCGTTAGTCACTTTTGGCATGTGACAATCAACACAGCTCACATCGTTCTTACCATGAACACCGAGTTTCCAAGTTTCATAACCAGGGTGCTGCGCTTTTAACATAGGGGTTTTAGACAGCGCATGCGTCCAGTCGGAGAACTCAATACCGTCGTAATAGGTTTCCATTTGCTCAACGGTTGTGCCCATATCCCAAGGGAATTTAACGAAACCTTTTCTGCCTTCTTTTTTCTCGAAATAGTATTCAACGTGACACTGACCGCAGACCATAGATTGCTTGTCTTTTTTAGACGCTTTGGCAAACGGTGTACCTAATGCTTCCATACCACGTTCAGCAAAAGGGCGAGAGATACGCAGTTTAGGCGTGCCTTTCTCATGGCAGTCGCCGCAGCCTATAGTATTGACGACTTCTGGGCCACCTTTTGCCCATTTGCCTTTGAAGTAACCATCTTCACCTTGCTCTTCAATTAAGCGAGGTACATCAGGGCTCTTACAGCTCCAACAAGCCATAGGCATTGGACCATCTTCCGCGTTGGCTGGTGCGCCAGTTCGCAGAGTGTTACGCACATCCGTAATGGCATACATGTGGCCACGTGGTGCGTTGTAATCTTTCGCAAAACCATAACCTGCCCACAGCACGACTAAGCTCGGGTCCGAGGCTAACACATCGGTATTTTCAGTGCTTTTATCTGTGTCATGCCAGCTAGCGTATTGATTAGCAAACTTGTCTTTATAAACTTCGTTGCGAGGCTCAGTTTTATCACTCGCCATTGCGCCCGCCGCCATGAAGCTGGCGGCAACCAGTGCACTTAGTGCAAAGGACTTACCTGTCATCTTCTTCATCATCTCATCTCCGTGTTGCATTATTGTTGTAAATCACGACATCTCCATGGTCAAACTTAGTGACTTAATCCCGCTAAACATATACCTCTTAGGGGGTATCTAGGTCGAAGTTTGCGCTAGATCAAAATGTAAAGGTGTTGTTGTTCACACTTCTATACTTTTGTTAATGTATTACATTATTTTCTAATGTAAAAACCACTGCAAAGTGCCATAACAGCGGCCATTAAAATGAATAGCGGATTAATGAAACGAGGCAGTCTAACCTCAAAAATCTTAGGATTAATGTTAGTACTCATTCTGCTTTCTAGCAGTTTATCGACCTTTGCTATCATCAATTTGTCTTACAGCTTGGGCGACGCTAAGGCGATTAACGCCTCGGGTTCTTTGCGGATGCAAAGCTATCGATTGATGTTTTACGCCAACTCTGGCAGTGATGCTGCGCTCGATAAAATCATCGAATTCGAAAACACCCTCTATTCCGATACCTTAAAGCCTTCAGATAGTTGGTTTAGTCCACGTAAGATTGCCGATCAATATCAGCTCGTGATCGATAAATGGCTGGTGATGAAATACTACATAGAGCAAGAAAACTCCCGCGACTATGTGGTGTCACTTAAGGACTTTGTCGACACCATAGATTTACTGGTATTGGAGATGGAGCACCACGCCGCCTTTAAACTCAGGCTCCTCGCCGCCAGCCAAATATTAGGCTTAAGCGTCATGCTCATTATCGCCTTTGTGGCGGTGCGTTTTACTAAGAAGAAAGTGGTGATCCCACTGCAAAAGCTAATGGAATCGGCGAATACTATTTCTAAAGGCAATTTTGAAATCGAAATGCCCGAAACCGAATATATCGAACTTACAGCGCTCACCCATGCCCTGCAAAAAACCGCCAAGGAACTCGCTATGCTTTATGGCGATTTAGAGTCGCAGGTGGCAGAGAAAACCTTGGCACTCACTCGGGCCAACAATGAGCTGGCATTTCTATACGATAACCTGCTGACATTAAACGCAAATAAGCTCGATTACAAAGCGCTCAAAGCGGCACTAAATCAGTTAAAAGGCTATGAGTCACTCGACTACCTTAGGCTCATTATCCAGTATCCAGAGCAAGAGCTTGAAGTGATTGAGGCCGATGGCGGCTGGCCAGATATGACTCAAGAGAGTACCCGCTTCCCACTGCAATTTGAGCAGGCTAATTTAGGCTATTTAGAGTTAATTGCCGACCAAACACCGAATATCGCGCTATTTAATAATTTCGCGATTATGTTGACCCGGTCAATCGTGATCCATAATGCCACGGAGCAAAGACAACAACTGGCGCTAATGGAAGAACGCGGCGTGATCGCGCGGGAGCTACACGACTCTTTAGGGCAAGTGCTGTCCTTCCTCAAAATCCAAATTAGCTTATTACGCAAAAACTTAGATTGCAGTTGCCGCAGCCCGATCGTTGAGGCGCAATTAACCGAAATCAACGAAGGCGTGAGCACAGCCTACGTGCAACTCAGGGAATTGCTGTCTACCTTTAGACTCACAATTAAAGAACCCGATCTAAAAAGTGCCCTAGAGGCTATGCTCGAGCAGCTCAGAGCCAAGACGAATATCAAGATCACCTTAGACTATAAACTTGCACCACAATGGTTAGAGGCAAAGCAGCATATTCACATACTGCAGATCACGCGAGAAGCGACTCTAAACGCCATCAAACACGCCGAGGCCAGCCTCATCAATATCCATTGCTATAAAGATGATAAAGGCATGGTCAATATCGATGTTTGTGATAACGGCATAGGTATTGGACACTTAAAAGAACGAGATCAACACTTTGGCATAGGGATTATGCATGAGCGAGCCAGCAAACTTTCAGGTAAAGTCATATTTAGCGACAACGAGATAAGCAGATTTAAACCTGCTACGGCAACCACGATTGAGCAAGGATGCAACGAACAAGACGATACACTCAAGCCTAACCATTCATTCAACCTTGCGCAGCACAGCAAAGGTTCAAGTGGCACTCGAGTGACGCTTATTTTCCCCTCTCAACAGGAGCCTTCAAATGGGTAAACCTTATTCCGTACTTGTGGTCGACGACCATCCCCTGTTACGCAAAGGCATCTGCCAACTCATTGCCTCAGATCCAGACTTCAGCCTTTTTGGCGAAGCCGGAGGCGGTTTAGATGCATTAACCGCCGTCGCCACCGATGAGCCCGACATCATCTTGCTCGATCTGAATATGAAAGGCATGACAGGCCTAGATACGCTCAATGCCATGCGCCAAGAGGGCGTCACCTCGCGCATAGTGATACTCACAGTTTCCGATGCCAAACAGGATGTGATCCGTTTATTACGCGCCGGAGCCGACGGCTATTTGCTCAAAGATACTGAGCCCGATTTACTGCTCGAAAAACTCAAAAATGCCATGCTTGGCCACAGAGTTATCAGCGATGAAGTGGAGGAATACCTCTACGAGCTAAAAGATGCGACCGACGAGCAAGAATGGATTTCGAGCTTGACGCCAAGGGAGCTACAAATTCTTGAGCAACTGGCGGAAGGCTTAAGTAATCGGATGATTTCAGAGCATTTACACATTAGTGAAGGCACAGTCAAAGTGCATGTGAAAAACCTACTGCGTAAAGCCAATGCCAAGTCGAGAACCGAAATGGCGGTACGCTACCTTAATCAGTAATCCCTGAGTTTAGCGAGGTATCGCGCAAACAATAAAGGCAATCCTATGATTGCCTTTATGTTTTTAATCGAACTGGACTTAAATGGATGATTACAGACCTTTCTCGACAAACTGCTGCCAACTCAGTAGCGCCTGCTCAAAGTCCTCTAGGCCACAATAGGCTTCAGATTCAGCATCATAGAGTGACATAGCCTCTTCTAATTCATACTCTTGCTCGAAACCTAACGTATTCGCAAACACCCGCGCCTGCTCACGCTCTAACTCTAAGGTGAAATCATTACCGACGAGACGCCATGTACCGCGTTTATCGATTTGAATGTCTTTAATCATGCCCAACACTTGCTGAATTTTGGCTAAGTCTGGCCCTAATTCTTCTGTAAACCACTGCCCCAGCACTTCATGATCCATGCTAAAGCTGGCCAAAAAAGTGCCGGTTAAACTGTTACGCCGAAATTCGTATTCCATTTTATTGTCTCTTTGCTCTAAGCCTACTAATGCTAATTTTAACCTATCCTTGCCGAAGTTGCTCGCCTCCCGCAGCACAGCAGATTTAGGGCGCTCAGGGCAAGCCTCTTATCCGTTAAGCACGAGTACTGACTTCATTTTCATGACAAAATCAGTTAGCTTGTTTATATGATTTTGAAAGAGATATGGAATGCGATATGCACGAAGGATTTATCTACAGCTTAGTGCTGAGTGGTGCCCAAGCGGGTTCTACCTTAAGCCTAGAGCAAATTGAAAAATGGAACCCACAGGATGGCCTACTCTGGTTGCATCTTCGCTATCGCAATAAAAAGGCGCGCCACTGGATACTCAATAGCGGCCTACCTAAGGTCGAAAGTGATGCCTTACTGGCCCAAGACACTCGCCCCCGCGCAGTGATTACAGGCGAAGGCATATTACTCGCATTACGCGGCGTCAACCTCAACCCCAACTCGGCACCAGAAGACATGGTGGCCGTGCGTATCTATGCCGATAAACAGCGGATCATATCCACCTGTGATCGCGAGTTACAGTCGGTCAAAGATGTCGCCGAGCTGATCCTTGAGGGAAATGGGCCGACCACCACAGGTGACTTTATCGTCGCAATCTGTGAGCGACTCACTAACCGTAAAGTCGAGTTCATCGATAAGTTAGAAGAACAACTCTCAGATTTAGAAGAGCTCGTCGTCTCAGGCAATGTGAAAGACTTACGCACAGATATCGCCGAACTGCGCCGCCAAACCGTTGCCATTCGCCGCTATTTAGCGCCCCAGCGTGAAGCCTTTTCAAAAATGATTTCCGAACAACTGAGTCTATTTAATGATACTGAGCGACTCAAGCTGAGGGAAACAAACGATAAGCTTATTCGCACTATTGAAGATCTCGATGCCCTGCGCGACAGAGCCAATGTGACTCAGGAAGAATTACTCAGTCAGCAATCGGAGCAGCTCAATAAGCGCTTATATTTCTTATCCTTAGTGTCGGCCATCTTCTTACCATTGGGTTTTTTAACCGGCTTACTCGGAGTCAATATTGGCGGCATACCGGGCGCTGACAACACTTGGGCCTTCGCCACCTTCTGCGGCATATTAATCTCACTCGTCGCCCTACAAATGGCGCTGTTTTATCGATTTAAGTGGTTATAGCCACCTTAAAAACAACAAAGCCAATCGATTAGGATTGGCGTTGTTTTCTCTCAGTCCGATAAGCTGAATGTTATGAGCTAATGCTTATGCTCAAAGCGGGCGATTATGTCGTCGGCAACTCAAACACATGAGTCATGACTTTATAAAGCTCTGTCCCTTGGTGCACAGACGCCGAAGCAAAGTGCAAAATAGGCACACAGTCCTGCGGCAAACTGACCGTTTTTAGCTCATCCGCCGTACCGTATAAATCCATTCGCAGTAAATTAACTAAGGGCTGCCCCGCAGTCAGTGGCTCACCCACAGGTGCGAGATATTCCACTAGTCCTGAACTTGGCGCGTGATACTTTTTATAGTCTTTAAGGTAACAACCAAAGCGCGACATTTTAGCAGGCGCAACGGTTTCAGCTATTACGCCTCTGTGGCTTAAATACGCCAAAATCCCTTGAGCATCAACCAACGCATCCTCAAGACAGACACGCTCTTGACTCGCCAATTCCAAGGTTAACGCTGACACAGCAACGGCTAAATCTCGCCCCTGCGCTTTTGCAAAATCACTCAATTGCCACCAAGGACAAAACGCTGCTTCATCCATGGCGCCACCAAAGGTATTGGGGATAACGAGCGTATAAGGGATCGACAAATACTGCGCAGCAGCTAAGTCATATTCAGGACAATACAAATGTTTACAGGATTTAGGGCCTGTGTGCAGATCGAGCACTATATCCGCACCATGGGCCATAATCTGCAGGTTAACCGCAAGCCTATGGCCAGTAGTAATGCCCCACTCATGCCGCAACTTTTGCTGACAGGCTTCAACCAAAGTACTGCGATAAGCTTGGATCAGCTCGTTATCACTGAGCTTGGCATGTTCGCTATACCAAGTCGGCAAATCGATTGCATGATTCAAATACTCACGATTCCAATTCGCGCCTGTAATAGGGTCAAATCGGCCGAGGGTAAACTCACCACTTTTTTGGTTGATCCCAAGGGGATTGGCTAATGGGACTAAGGTGATTTCACCGCGGATGTCACAGTGCTCAAGCTGCTTCATCAACTGATAAATCACCGCATTACCTTGCACTTCAGCACCGTGGACATTGGCCTGAATATACACTTTGGGGCCAGTCGCCTTCTCGTCGCTCGGCTTAAAATGGTAGATAGGCAAGGTGAGTGCTTGCCCTGCGGCAAGCTCCCCGATTTGCAGAGACGATGTAGTCGGCAACATATTAAGCGCCTTCGAACAGATTTTGATGCAGCGATTTAACTACTTGCGCCGCTTCCGACTCTGCCACTAACACACACAGATTATGTGGGCTGGCGCCTTGGCAAATCATCCGCACATTGTGTGGCTCTAACACTTCAAACACGCGGCGACAAATACCCGGCGTGGTCGCAATGCGGTTACCGATAATCGCCACTAAGGCCAACCCATCTTCGACGCGCACCCGACAATGCTGTGATAATTCTTGCAACAATGCCTCACTCAACAGACCTTGGCCGCTAGAGTCTGAACCGGTTTTATCTAGGGTTAGCGACACGTTCACTTCTGAGGTGGTAATTAAATCCACACTGATCTTATGTCGCGCTAATGTCGCAAAGGTTTCCGCTAAAAAGCCCTGCGCATGCAGCATTTGCAAGCTGTGAAGATTTAACAGGGTTTGATCGCGGCGCAAAGCCACAGCGCGGAATACAGGCGCATCTTCCACTTGATGACGGATCCAAGTCCCGCCCTTTTCAGGCTCTTTACTTGAACCCACAAACACTTGAATTTGCTGACGAACGGCAGGAAGAATGGTCGCAGGATGCAATACCTTAGCACCAAAGGTCGCCATCTCTGCGGCTTCATTGAAACTGATCTCGGCAATCGGAAAAGCATTGGGCGCAAGACGCGGATCGGTTGTATAAATGCCTGCAACATCGGTCCAAATCTCGACCGCTGAGGCGCGTAACGCTTCGGCTAACAACGCAGCAGAATAATCACTACCGCCGCGACCTAATGTGGTCGTTTGCCCTGCATCATCGGCACCGATAAAGCCTTGTGTCACAATCACTTGTTCCGCTAGCAGTGGCTGTAGATAATCACGCGCTAGAGTCGCAATCTGCTCGACCTGAGGTTCGGCGCGGCCAAAATGGCTGTCAGTACGTAACACTCGGCGCACATCGAAGGCACTGGAGTTGACACCTTTCTCGCGGATCACCGCCGAAAACAACGCCGAAGAACATTGCTCACCAAGGGACAACAACTCATCCATGGTCGCTTTGCTGCGTTGTGATGCGAGCGCTTCACTCAATACTGACATGCGACTCAATAATTTATCTAATGCGGCGGCCACATCGTTAGGACGACCGAGCTTATCTAAAATCGCATATTGAATTTGGGCAATTTGTTTTAATCGCTGTAATCGTCCATCGTCGTTGATCGATTCTTGGGTCAATTCCACTAGTAGATTCGTCACGCCGCTCGAAGCGCTGACCACAACTAAACGGCAATTAGGATTAGCTAACACTATGTCGGCACAGCGATTCATAGCGTTATAGTCGGCGACTGAGGTGCCACCAAATTTTGCGACTACAAGGGACATTAGCGCACCTCCGTGAAACACGTAGGGCAAGAAATAAACGCAGATTGAATAAAATACTGATTAACTAACATAATCACACTCCGAACTAACTTCGTTCGAAGAGCCTGGTGCTCAATGATAACGCACCCCAAAAGAAGGGAAACAGCAATCGTCACCAGAAGCTCTCCACCAATTACAGGTGACAATCGTCAGGATTCAGCCTGAGCGACCGACATAAACATGCAACAACCATATCTATGCCTCGGCGTTAATCTCCCTCATCAGTCATCGCTGGAGTTTGTGCTCCTCTGACCGACTACCTAGTTAACGCTCCTCTTCTGTTCCTTTCCTAGGGAAAGGGACGAAAAAAGTAGCAATAAACCCCTAATGAAGTCAATGCTAATTTCATAACAAATGAATAATTTAAATAAAATCTTTTGAAAACAACTAAGTGCTTAAATCGGGCAACTCGTATACCAGCTGCACATAATCACTAAATTTGCCTAAACACACTTCATCATGTCCGGCCAAAGTGCAAGGCACTAAGCTCACCTCCCCTTGTTCGACTACATAAATCGCGTACTGATTAAATTTCTTCCCCAATTGCAACGCCATCGTTCTATCGATAAACACGGCCCAGCTTTTTTCCATGTGGGATAAATCCGGCGCCGCGCCCACTAAAGCACGATAGGGACTGCCGAGTAATTCAATTTCACGGAGAAGTTGGCGATCGAGTAAACGGTTTTGACTGGGAGAAAGCAGCTTTGAAGCGGGATTATGAGCGGTAATAACAGCAAATGAAAAATCACAGGATAATGCTTGAGTCAGCAAAAATAACGGCGCTTGGTAACATTGCCACAAATCTTGAGTCGTATTGTCCATTGGTAGTCTAATCGAAAAATGAACCCAGGCTAGTGTAGCAGAGTGATTGTAAAATCCAAAGAGGCGTGAACTGGCTCACAGGAATGGCAAATACATTAGTTATACTAATCAATAGCTAAAGTAAATATCATGGTAAAAAACCCGACTCACCTAAAATTTGTTAACATTTCATTTGTTAACAAATGACTAAAACGAGTACAATGTACGTACTGGTGAGTTGAAACAGATTGAGCAAGATGCTTATCGTTCAATACAGTTTGTTACATATATCGCTTTAATAAGTAACGTGAACTGACCGGGCATCTGTTTAAAATGTGTTCTACATTTGATTTGTCTTTTAAACATTTAAAAAAAACAATAGTTAAGGAACTTATTCTAACTATTGCTTATCGAAGTTGGTACTGATTACGTTTTCTCGTATTACACTTAAACGTGCACTTAATCTACATCCAGATATAGATGTCACAGTAAAGATTTTCCTTTTGAGCACAAAGCAGTTCAAGGAAGTATCAACGCTTTTATGAATATAAGAGCCCGAAGTAAGTTGCTCTTATTGGTTAGTATAAACTGATTAAAATTTAGGTAAATAATATGCAAAATCCGCACATTCTGATCGTTGAAGATGAAGCCGTTACCCGTAACACGCTGAGAAGTATTTTCGAGGCAGAAGGGTATGTGGTAACTGAGGCCAATGATGGCGCAGAAATGCATAAGGCTATGCAGGAAAACAAAATTAACTTGGTCGTTATGGACATTAACTTGCCAGGCAAGAATGGCCTGTTGTTGGCACGTGAACTACGTGAAATCAACAACATCGGTCTGATCTTCCTGACAGGTCGTGACAACGAAGTCGACAAAATCCTTGGACTTGAAATTGGCGCGGACGATTATATTACCAAGCCGTTCAACCCACGTGAATTGACGATTCGTGCTCGTAACCTTCTGACTCGCGTCAACAGCGCTGGTGCCGAAGTCGAAGAAAAGAGCTCAGTAGAATACTATCGCTTCAACGATTGGAGCTTAGAGATCAACAGCCGTTCATTAGTGAGCCCACAGGGTGAATCTTACAAACTGCCACGTAGCGAATTCCGCGCTATGCTGCACTTTGTTGAAAACCCAGGCAAAATTTTGACTCGTGCCGATCTACTGATGAAAATGACTGGCCGTGAACTTAAGCCACACGATCGTACTGTAGACGTGACTATCCGTCGTATCCGTAAGCATTTCGAAAGCTTGCCAGATACGCCAGAAATCATCGCGACTATTCACGGTGAAGGCTATCGCTTTTGCGGTAACTTAGAAGGCTAATTGCCCGCTAAGCGACAATCGCATTAGCAACAGGATTGATTCGATAAGCATCAATTCACAAAAAACCAGATCCTAGGATCTGGTTTTTTTATGCCTGTTACTTAGCGCTTTTCAGCTGTCTATCGAGGAAATCCGCTAATGAGCGATATAAGTGATTACGCACTTTCTCACCACGCATCGAATGTTTAGATCCCGGATAATCGATCATCTGGAATAATTTACCTTCATCCTGCAGCGCTTTATAAACCCGAGTGCTGTTTTCAAACAAGACGTTATCGTCAGCCATGCCGTGATACATCAATAGACCCGCTTGATAGTTTTTCACGTAAGGGAACACGCTACTGGCTTCATAACCCTTTTCATTACCTTCGGGATGACCTAAATAACGCTCAGTATAATGGGTGTCATACAAGCGCCAGTCGGTCACAGGTGCGCCCGAAATCGCGGCTTTAAAGTAATCTGGCGCCTTAAATAAACTCATCAGAGCCATATAACCGCCGTAGCTGTGGCCGTAAATTGCTACATTATCGGCATCGACAAAGGGCAAACTGCGTAAATACTCCACCCCCACTTTTTGATCATTCACTTCAGCTTCACCCAAGTGACGGTAAATCACTTGCTCAAACTTTGTGCCCCTGTGGGCGCTGCCGCGGTTATCCAACTGGAACACTACATAGCCTTGTTGCACCAGATACTGGGTAAAGTAGTCCTGCTCGCTCCAGCTATTGGTCACTAACTGTGCGTGCGGCCCACCGTAAACCCGTACTACGACAGGATATTTTTTGTTGGCATCAAACGGTACAGGTTTGAATAAGCGGGTTTGCAGCACTTGGCCATCTTCGGCTTTCAGTTCACCAAATTCAGGGATTTGCCACAATCCCGCATAGTCGTATAAAGGATGACCTTGCTTGACCGCATTTTGCTCGACCCAAGCCAATTGCTGGCCCTTGTCACCGTGTAAACTAATTTGCGGTGGCTGAGATAAGCTGTTGAAATAATCCAGATACACACTCTGATTATCGGCGAAAACAGGATTGTGCATCCCCGCTTGCTTGCTCACGCGTTCGACCTTGCCGCCCGCTAACGGCACGCGATAAAGCTGTTTCTCGATTGGCGTGTCTTTGCGGCCAGTGAAATATACCCAGCCTGCGGTTTCATCTATGTATTCCAACTCATCGACAGCCCACTCGCCCTGAGTCAATTGCATTTTGAGCTTACCTTTTAAGTCAAACAGATACAGATGATTAAAACCATCACGCTCAGACGCCCAAATAAAGGCCGACTGCTGCTTTAAAAAATGCAGATCGTTATTAAGGTTTACCCAAGCATCACTGCGTTCTTTCACTAAGGTTTTTGGTTTAGTCAGCGCATCTAAGGCCACTAACTGTAAATCGAGCTGGTGCTGATCGCGGCTCTGCCACTGAAACGACAGGTGTTTGCTACCCGGCAACCAATCGACCCGCGGCAGGTAAATATCCTTATTTTTATCATCACTTAAAGTTACCCAATTAATCGCCTTATCTTTAAGCGTGACCACAGCTAATGCGATGTCGACGTTGTTTTTGCCGGCATAGGGATAACGCTGCTCAGTAAGCTTTATACCATCGGCATAGATCTCGTTACGGGTCACTTGCTCGACCGCGGACTCATCAATACGGGTAAAAGCGATGGCCGATTCATCGGGTGCCCACCAGTAGCCGGTCATACGATCCATTTCTTCTTGAGCGACAAACTCGGCCATGGCATTTTTAATCGCCCCGCCGCCATCTGTGGTCATAGCCTCAAGTTTTTTGCTCGCCAGATCTAACACATACAGATTTTGATCCCGCACGAAAGACACAAAATTGCCCTTAGGCGATAGACGTGCATCTGTAGCGAACCCTTCACCAATCGGCAATTGAGTCACGCTCTTGTCGGCCAGGGAAAAGTAATACAGATTCCCAGCAGCCGGAATTAATAGCGCTTGGCTATCATCGGCCCAGAAGTACTCCATAATGCCTTCGCCATAAATACGTTGGCGTTCGCGGCGGGCTTTTTCTTCATCGGATAATTCATTGGTCGCGAGTTTATCGGCATTTAATAGCAGGCTCGACTCACCAGTTTTGACATCCATCTGCCAGAGATCATAAAAACTTTGATTATCTTTACGGCCAGCAAGATAGGTAACCCGCTGCCCATCGGGGGACAATTTCAAACCACGAGGGCTGGTGCCCGCTAAGGCAGGCGAGGCATTCATTCGCTCAATCGTCAGTGGCTGTTTGCCACCTTCCATTGCCAAAGCTGGGGTCGTTGCTGAAATCATCGCTGTCGAAATCATGGCCATTTGGCTCGCTATCAGTAAGGGAACGGCGCGCACCTTAAGCGAGCGCGCAGGGAACCAAGTTAACCTATTTTTAATCATTATTATTCCTTGGAAGTGTACTCGCCTTAGGCTGGCGATTAAAAAACTGCCGCCATTGTGCCAGAGGCGCGCTACAAATAGAAAGCGCATGCAATATGCCGATACAAATTAGGATCATCTCATAGGCTCAGTCCAAATAATCCCTAAAAGCCCTAATATTCGCTAAAAGCATCAGCAACATCGCTGAAATTGTCGACTAACTGAGTTATCATTCGCGGCAAATAACGAAATTGACCTCATTGTTGAACCTCTAAAGGACATAACATGCAGACTCTGGCCCAGCACTTGACCTCACAGGCAGTGAACGACTCCCTCTCCCAGCTAATTTTAACCTTAGCCGACACCTCAAAAGCCATTAGCCATGCCGTTCGCCACGGTGCGCTTGCAGGCGTGTTAGGCGCGACTGAGCAAGAAAACGTCCAAGGTGAGACCCAGAAAAAACTGGATATCATCACCAACGACATGCTCAAAGATGCATTAAAAGCTGACGGTACAGTGCGCGGTTTGGCATCGGAAGAAGAAGATCATGTGGTTGAAGTCAGCCAAAATGGCCAATATCTAGTGTGTTTCGACCCGCTAGATGGCTCATCTAACATTGATATCAACTCGTTAGTCGGCACCATTTTCTCCATATTACCAGCAACAAAGGGGCCCGCCCCTGCTGGCGAGTTAACTGAAACAAGCTTTTTGCAATCGGGCCGCAATCAGTTAGCCGCAGGTTATGTGCTCTACGGCCCATCAACCATGCTCGCCCTCACGACAGGCCAAGGCGTGCAACTCTTTACCCTACACCCAGAAACCAACGAATTTTTACTGACCAACGCGGCCATGAGCATCAGCCCAGACACCCAAGAGTTCGCCATTAACATGTCGAACCAACGTTTTTGGGAAGCGCCAATGCAAACCTATATTGCCGATTTACTGCTCGGTAAAATTGGCCCACGCGAAAAATCATTCAACATGCGCTGGATTGCGGCCATGGTCGGCGATGTACACCGCGTGCTATCCCGTGGCGGTATTTTCACCTACCCAACCGACAATAAAGATCCTAAAAAACCGTACAAACTGCGCTTGATGTACGAAGCCAATCCAATGGCCTTCTTAGTCGAACAAGCAGGCGGTAAAGCCTCAACGGGTTATGAAACTATTTTAGACATTACCCCAACGCATATTCACCAACGTGTTGCCGTCATCCTAGGCAGCAGTAACGAAGTCGACGCTTGCCTGAGCTATCACGGTATTGATTACAGTGAAGAGCCCAATCCAGAAGTGTAATTCTTGCGTTGTTAACGCTTAAACTAAAAAAGCCACTGATTATAGTGGCTTTTTTAGCTTTTATACGGCCTTACGGCCGAGAAAGTCGTGGGGCTTCACCCCACACCCGACCAAAAGGGAAAAAACGCCTATTCCCCTTTTGGAAATCCCCCGGCGACCCTAGCGAAGTTACATGCATTAGATACTAGCTTCGTGCTTATTCAAAAATCGCTAACGCTTCCGATGGGGCGTCCCTTCCCCCCGAAAGCTACGCAGACGTCCTGTCTGCGTCACGCGATTTTCTTCAACGCCCTTCAGCAACTTCGCACGGGAAGATGAACTTCTGTAACCTCGATGTTGACTGTTAATCCCAGAAACTCGTGCCTGTCCCATCTTTCTTCTATTGCTCTATGGCATCATCATTACTGTATAGAGGTACATACTGACTCCGATTGGTAAGTGGTCTAACTTTGAAGTTAATGCAACCATTCCACCTTTTTACTTTAATTTTTATGGGATAATTTAATCAATAATATTCCATGAATAAATTTACCATGAAGTTTTCATAAGGCTATGTTTATTTTCTTTAAAATTTAAATATTCAGCTATAAATTTATCAATTGTGACTTGTTTTTTTATCTCATTCAACTCAAAATAACTAGCTAACTTACCGTTGATGATTTTTTCCGGAATCCAAACATCATCTAATAAAACTATGTTTTTCACTCCAAAATATTCCAGAGCTTCGGCGGTATAACTCCACATCGGCACTCTATCCCTATAGAAAATAGCTGGTTTAACTTGACCATATATAGTGATAAGCATACTTACTTCAATTTTTTTAAAGAAAAGACATTCATCTATAACCTTGTCTATTGGTGTGATTAAGGCTAGGCTAGATAATAAACTGCTATTACAGTTATTTGAAAAGTTCAATATCGTATGGATGTCTATTGGTGTTAATGCTTCATTTTTTAATTGAATATTCCCACCATGCCAGCCAAGAAATGATTTTTCGCTTAAATATTTATGATTACCTGCTAAGAAAAGATAATTAGCACATGAAGATGTGCAGTATTTATCAACTTCAACATCTAAATTTTCATTTACAATCCAATTTGCAAAAACAATGGCAACATCAGTATATCCACCAAAACTATTTAATTTCACTCGGGTAATATTTTTATGTTTAGAGTGAATATTCTTAACAATGTCGAAACCGTTTTGATTAATGTCGCGATTGTAATAAATTGTATTTTCTTTATAAAAAATATTTTCGTCTGCAAATAGTGTAACTGGAAAGATGAGTAGAATAAATCCGTATATTAAGATGTTGTACATGAGCACCTCTAAACATATCAAGTATTTATCTATTAAATACCTGATGCAGATTTAATTAAAAGTGATATGTAGCACCATCCCAAGGATCTTGACGACATACAAGTTTAGGTGCATCTGCCAAAACATACTCGGCCCAACACTTCCTCCAGTGACTAATTCTTCCATAACTAACACATCTAACTGGTCATTTTTGCATGATGGCTTCTTTCTACATACATTCTTCTAAAAGTTTTTATATTGGATTAATTTAATTTACGCACTATACAGAGAGCACAACCCTGTTACTTTTAACTATTTTAAGAATTTATTTATACTTTGAGTTTAAAATAGAATTTAACGTTTCATAGATAGATGTACCACTCCATTTCATCTTGCAAATAGCTCTGACTTTCATTTGTAATTAGATACTTTCTATGTGTTAAATATTTTATTTGATTTGTTATACTACCTTTTATTATCAAATTTATTATTGCAAGAATTGCACTCCATTTTTATCGAAAATAGTTGCACTCCAATTAAAAATGAGAACACTAAATTAATCGGGAAAGTTATAGTCGCTAATAAACTCCAAATCATACTGGTATCCCTTGAACCGCAATATGGACATTGATCATCAAAAGGTGGCTTCATAACTTATACCATGTCAACCGATAATAGTGTATATCGATAGTAGCTGTGCTAAATATATATCTCCATAGAGCAGCTGCTTTTGTTCGTCGACTACCTGCTGACGAAATAATTTTGACATAAAATCCCTTTAATACTGCACAGGAAAAACTAGGCCTGAAGAAATCAATTTGCATCTAAAAAGACTTTTTTACTGAACGTTTACAATTTATCTTTATTTTTCATCTCGTGAAATAATACTTTAGAATTATTTATTGTTAAGGTATAAAAAAATGAAAATATGGCATATTAAAAGAAAAATACGGGACAGGCATAACTCTTTTCAGATCGATAGCTAACAATTTAGCTACAGGAATACACATCCCCTGCGAAGTTGCAGAAGGGCGTTGAAGAAAATCACGTGAGCGAGGCATGGATGCCGAGTTAGCTTTCGGACTCTTGGTTTAACAAATAGAGGATGTACCATCGGAAGCGTTAGCGATTTTCGAATAAGCACGAAGCCACTAATCAATGCATGTAACTTCGCTAGGGGCGTCATGGAGCATCCAAGGAGGATAGGACGAGCAGTCCTCCTTGGTCGGGTGTGGGGTGAAGCCCCACGACTTTGATCCACCTCGGCCGCAAGGCCGCATAAAGAGTTTCATACCATTATCGAATTGAAAAACTATCCGCCGATAGCGCGGCTTTAACCCAGTATGTTATTGTTTTAGCATCATAGATTCGATTTTTACGCTTTAACCACTAAGGGTTTACTCCATATGGAACAAATATTTGAAAAATTGATGTATGCATCTCGCTGGATTATGGCGCCGATTTACTTGGGATTAAGCCTAGTCCTAATCGGTTTAGGCATTAAATTCTTCCAAGAGATCTTCCATATTCTACCGATTATTTTTGAGATAACCGAAGTCGATCTGGTGCTGGTCACCCTATCGTTGATTGATATAACCCTAGTGGGTGGCCTTATCGTGATGGTGATGTTTTCTGGCTATGAAAACTTCGTGTCACAATTAGATGTGGGCGAAGACAGTGAGAAGCTCAGTTGGCTCGGTAAGTTAGATTCAGGCTCATTAAAAAACAAAGTCGCCGCTTCTATTGTGGCGATTTCATCTATACACCTGCTGAAAATCTTTATGGATGTGAAGAATATCGATAACGATAAAATCATGTGGTACCTATTAATCCACATCACCTTTGTGCTGTCAGCCTTTGCCATGGGCTATTTAGATAAAATGACCCGCGCTGGTAAGTAGCAGAATCGCAAGCTGTATATCTTATGATATCGTAAAAACAAAAAGCCACTGATGACAGTGGCTTTTTGCATTTATGGCCTTTTTTAAGTCACTGCAACCTGACTTCCAAACGTAATGTTTTCTAAAATCATACTTCTTCCTTAGAATTAACAAATGGCTACCCACATTAAATCAACAACATAATGCACTTCCGGTTTGTCGACAAGAAAAGATGGATGGAAAAGATGGGGGGAAAAGATGGGACATGCATAACTCTTTTGGGATTAACAGCGAACATCTCAGTAGCAGAAGTTCGCCTCCCCTCGGAGTTGCCGCAGGGAGAATAGGCAAATTGCGTGAGTCTCGCCATGGATGGCGAGTTAGCTTTCGCAGGTGCAGGGACGCATCCTTCGGAAGCGGTAGCAAATTTGTCGATGAGCCCAAGGGGCTTTCAACTCCGTTGGGGCGTCATGGAGCATCCAAGGAGGATAGGACGAGCAGTCCTCCTTGGCCGGGTGTGGGGTGAAGCCCCACGACCTTGATTTTGACTTTGCTTTAAAAAAACTATGAAAGACATATTAATCATATAAAAAAGGTGTGACACTTAGCGTGGCACACCTAAATAATTAATATTTAAATTATAAATATCAACTACAAATAATTAGAATCGATATTCAACACCTAAACTCGCTTGTTTAAAGTCTGTGTCTGTATCTGCGCCGTTACTAACATTCTCAACGGTAATTCCTGCATCATACCAAGTGTACTCGGCATTAATTAAGAATCGATCTGTGACTTTGAATGCAACACCAGCACCGGCGAACACACCTTCATCATCTTTATTTCCAGAAAAACCTAACACATCATAATCAGTGGAATACCATAGTTGCCCACCTTTAGCGTACAACTCAACGCGATCTACAATGGGATATGAGACTTTTAGCGCAGCGGTATAACCATCTGTTTCTGCATTAGAAAGGCTATTGCCATAATCACCGAAGTTGACGTATCCGCCTTCGATAGCTAAATATTGGTTGAAGCGATAACCAACAAGCCCTTGAATAACATCGCTATTGTCATCGAAGTCATCTTTACCATCGACTTTTAAATAACCATAGTTAGCACCAACATAAATGCCATTTTCTGCGACATCATTATTTTTCATATTCTCCGCATGAGAGTAAACACTAACAGAGGCTAAAGAAATAATGGCGGCCAAAGTAAGAATGGTATTTTTCATAATGTACTCCTAGTTAATTATTTAAATACGCTAAGTACATTACAAAAGTAATGCCAGACTTACCGAACTCAAGCTAAATAGATTTAAGAAAGTTAATAAAAAACATTACTATCAATGCTATACATTAACCAAGATAATTTAAAATGAAGAAAAACCGTCTAAAATAACAGCTAAAATCACTTATATATTAATAGCTGTAAGTTGCACCCACTCTGGCGAATGTATTTATTGCCTATTGCATTGTAACTATTTCATAGATAAGGAATAAACTCACAAACCCGTTACATCCCATCAACCTACTACCTCTCACAAATTAGTCATCATTCATGTCGCTCTGGTTAATTTTAAATAATATTGCAGATAGTTAACTCCCGAATTCAACTATAAAGTGTCCACCTTTTATTCGCTGATAATGTATAGCGGTTTAAACGCTAAAATGATATTGGGGAAAAATAATAATATTATCCTTCCCTATTTACCCAAGAAAATGATTTTTCCAAAAATGCCGTTGCATCATTCTCGATAATAAGACCATGGGCCATGATGATGGCTTTGGGCTCCCAAGCTAATATTTTATTAATATGATTACGTGCTTGTGTCTTAGCAAACATAAAACTTAAACGCCAATCTAAGGGCATTTTACCGTTTGGAGCGAGTATTCCCGCTCCGCGAGCCAATAATCGCTGTAAGGCATTAAAAGATTCGGGTGAAAAGTTTTCGATAAGGTCCGTCACAATCAAAGTACGCGATGCTTTATGAAAGAACACACATTCCTGCATAAAATGAGAGCCCGTAAATAAAAGTTGGTCAATATCAGTTGCCCACATAGCATGAAATTGAGCGGTGAACAGGCCATCAAAATGAAGATCTGGCCGCTTTGTTTGAACTTCCGAGGTGCCAAAGCTTTGGGCCTGCGGATAACGTTGCTGCCAGTCCTTTAAAAACAGGTGGTGCAAATGATTAGGTGCAATAAGATAACGAACTTCGCCTAACGCCTCGACCAGTGCTTGAAGCTCAGAGGTGAGCTTGATTGGGCTATGTACCCACAAAGCGCCATTATTTAAGCGGATCACTGTCATCCGAGTGGTATAGGGCAAGGTAAAAAATGGTACGGCTTCACCATCAAAAATCCACAGGTTTTCTGCTAGTTGCTTCATATTAACTCTCCATGCTGCCAATCATTCCATCAATAATCGCTTTCGCTTTATTGCACATTGAAGCACGAAATCAGCCGCCAGCCATCATCACAAAAGTATGAAAAGAGAATAGAAAAGCCAAAACTCCCAAAATAAGGTTTAAGTTATTTACCCAATATAAATCCGTTTTACCACACTCACAGGTACATATAATCTGACTACAAATCATTATGGCTACTGTCATCAAGAAATGCTTTTAAACCTTGGCGATCTACAATTTCCAAATATGCCCCTTGTTTGCGGACTAAACCACGAAGAACTAACTCTTTCACTGCTCGTCGATAAACACGGCTAATAGTACCAAAACGTTCAGCTTCTGGGTCGATTTTAGCAAAACCGCCAAGGACAACTGTATTGCTATCTCGTATCCATAGATCATATGCAATGTTATACACTATGGGCCGTAATAATCGTTGGGTATAAATATCCATGGAGTCTTGATAATCATCAGCTAAAGCACTGGCAAAAAACATCGCCATTTCAGGATGAGCCTGTAAAGATCTCGTGAGTTTTGCCACGGAAATAGCCGTTACATCAATATCTTGTTCAGCGACTACACTCCACTGACAAAGATTTTGATTTAAAAACTCCATTTCACCAAAGATTTGTTCAGTACACTGCACCTCACCAAGCTGAAAACGCTTACCACTAGCGACAGTAATATTCATAGAGACTCGGCCGTGAGGCACTAGGTATAAATGGTCTACAACTTGCCCTTGGGTTAGCAGAGCAGAACCTTTGATGAGATGACGAGTAGCGACTGCACAGTGCATTAATTTCTGCCGAAATTGCTCACTGTGTGCTTTAAGGAATGGATAAAAGCGAGTATTAGGATTTGGCTCGATCTGCATTTGTTGTGACCAATCATTGTGATGGCATCACTTTACATGCCGCAGCAATAACGCGTCCACTCATTCGAGGCACATAAAATAGATTCCATCGATAGAGTAGCGCGCCATTGACTACGATTGCTGAAGTTAACTCCTATGGCTTGTTAGCGCTTGCAACGCAATCATTGCTGAACGCTTTTCCCCCTCAATCATACTGCCGTTAACTTGTTTAAACTGACCAATCCCTTCTTTAACTTCCTGCTCAAATAGAACAACGTTGTTAAGAATGGATGCAACCTGCAAACCACGGAAACGCCCAACCGTTAACAGTGCAGAGGTTTCCATGTCAGCAGCAAGTACACCACGCTGGTGCCAAAACTCACAAATTTCCGTCTCTTGGTCGGTATAAAAACTGTCATGGGAACGCACTAAGCCTAAGTAATATTTACTTTGAAGTTGCTTAGCTGCACTAAGTAAGGCCGCAACTAAGGCATGATCGGCTACGGCAGGATAGGATGCAGGAAGATAGCTCAAGGAGCCCCCTTCGTCACGAACTGCCCCTTCGGCAATAATTAATTCTCCTAGACCAATATTGTGTTGCAACGCTCCTGCAGATCCAACACGAATGATGGTAGTAACTCCGCACTGTTTAAGCTCCTCTAATGCAATCAGCATTGAAGCAGCACCTATGCCTGTACTACAAATCGTGACATCTATACCGTTAAATCGTGCATTAAATAACTGAAACTCACGATTACTGGCAACTTGTTTGCCGTTTTCACACCAACCCGCGATACGCGCTGCACGAGCAGGATCACCACACACAATCACTCTAGAAGCTATATCGTCAGCACTGACGGCAATGTGTGGTTGTAGGTTCATAGCACCGCCTGCTTTGAGGATTTGGCTTGGTTAGACTTTGCAGTTGCCATCCATACTCGCGTGCCATTCAATGCGATGAATAGCAGAATTGCGTATTCGATAGACATGGCGTAAACACCTTGTGCAGCATACACACCAACACTAATCACGTTTATCACAACCCACAGAATCCAGTTTTCAACATACTTGCGGGTCATGAGAATTTGCGCGACCACTGACAATACAGTCATTGTGGCATCCCAAAACGGGAAGGCATCAGGATCTAAAGGTTTAAGGACGATATCATTTCCGAAGGCGTTGAGTGTGTTAGTGGCGATTTTAGCTAACGCTGCAAAGAAAGGGTCAATGAAGATAGTCATCAAACAAATAGCGACAATACTGACCACGCCAGTAATCAGCAGTTTTTGTTTAGATAGCCAACGCACTTGTAGTGACTCACCATCAATAGTATTGGGACGAGTCCACGCATACCAGCCGTAGATATTGGCGACAAAAAAGAATAATTGCAGAATTAATAATCCATATAGTTGGATTTGGTAAAAGATGATTGCAAACAAAGTCACATTAATTAAACCAAAAAAATAGTTAATCGTTTTCTCTTTGCTTGCACACCAAATACACAATAAACCAAATACAGTGCCAACCATTTCAATCCATGACATGGCATAGCCACTGCCCAGGGGAATATTAACAAAGGTATTGTTGATACTAAACCATGAAATAATGTCCATATAGCGATCCTTTTTATCCGTTAAACATTGAGATAATGAAAATACTCAATAATCAATGCCGAGAAACGGACTTTTGTCCCTTTCATTGGCGATGGTTTGATTTCGTGATCCAATCCCGCTTTTGGCTAGTTTAAATGCGGTTTGCTTAAGGGGACAAAATGATCGGACAAGTAGGGCTTATATATCTAACATATTTAAACATCAGTACTTATCACCCAGAAATACACCTTCCCTCAGAGTTGCCACAAGATAAATAAAAATCGGTGTTTTTCTGGCTTGTGAGCGAGAGACGAGGATTGCCGAACAGGAGTATTTTACATGGATGTAAAGCGAGGACTTCGAAAGCCATAGCCCTTTAGCTATGAGCCAAAGGGCTTTCAAATCCGTTGAGAATGCCGGCCATATTTTACAAATAAGCCAAAAAGAGAACAGGTACTTCTCCCCTTTTGGTCAGCGCTTAATGAATTATCACGGGTGGAGCCCAACGACTTTGACTTTCTTGTTAACAGAATGAAAGTTCAAACGAAGTTCGAAGACGATTGCCCAATTGCCCAACCTTCAACAGAAGGTCAAATCTTCACGCAGACAAACAGCGCGTTGCCGGATGCGAGATCCCACGGGACGATTCTTTCATAATCATGTTCGAAAACATGTACTTCAAAATAGGGAGCTAACAGTTCCTGCAGTTCTGTGAAGCTAGTCGCGACCATGGCATGTTGATCTTGCCATTGCTCAATGCTGTGTAGTTCTTGTAAGCCAACCTCCTGCAAACCTGCGGCCTGCAACCCCGCTTCCAGCGAGCCTAAACCTTTCATATCAGAGACTGGTAAAGGCGAAGCTGACACCTCAGTAAACGGCAGACTGCTTTTGGCAATACTCAGCTTTAAGGACTGTTTCTCGCCTTGACCACTGTAATGCCAACCGGATTCGAAGGCGAAATGGCTACCATCAAACTCGGCAAAATGCTTAACCGAGGCAGTGTTATCAATTCTGTGTTTATCGACCGTGTTAAAACAAAACAATCCGCCGTCATTGAGCGCACTGTGCACACTGGCGATACAACTTTTAAGGCGTTCGATACAAGCACTGTAGTGGATGGAATATAAAAAACAGGTAATCAAGTCGACGCGCTCTTCTAAATAGAATGCTGTCATATCTTGGAGGTTAAACTGGGCTTCGGGACAACGGCGCATGGCCATGTCGAGCATGGGCTGATTGATATCGAGGCCACTGCATTGATAACCAAGATCGATAAAATGCCGCACATGCGGACCCGTACCACAAGCTAAATCAAGGTGTTGTTTACCATTATTGCCAAGGAACTGATGCAGACGATGAATGCTCGCACTCTGTTGCTGGTAGTTAATATCGGCACACATTAAATCGTAATAGCCAGATAAATCGGTATAGAGCGCGTTGGAGGACATAGTAGCGAATAGGTAACAAGGGCAATTTTAGGTGGCGCATGATATATCAGTTAGCAGATTTCATAAACAAACAATTGCCCTGTTGCTAAGTAAGCCACAAGCTAAAGCGGCCATTTGTGTACTCAAGGATTCAATTCGAGTTAGTAGCGCAATAATCGCAGATAGAAAGATACGTTAGTCAAAGAAATGAAAACGCAGTGAACTCACAACACACATCGAGCTCACACTCTCGATTAACTAGTTGCAGGCACATCTCGCGGATTGCTCACAAGGCGGCGCAGCGGCCACTTCGCACATACCCGCTGTTTTACCTTCACCGACACACCAAGCATTACAGTCAAAGGTATCAGGATGACCTAAGTCGTCACTGTGACCGTGTATTACATCTTTGCCGGGGTTAGATTCGACTAACAAGCCATCGGGCAAACACGCCTCGCCAAACATTCTGCCATTAGGCACACCTTGTGCGTCGGTACCGACATGGCACCCCGCAACACCGGGCGCTACACCGTCACTGTCCTTCCACCAGCTCTGTTTGTTCTCTTGCCAATCAGAGGGTTTAAATTCTATGGTGCCCATGGCACCGGCCATTCCCTTGGCGCCATCTGAGGGTTCACCGATTTCACCGTGGGCAAATACTTGGCTAGCAAGCAGCAGGGAACAGGATGCGAATAGGGTTAAAGCTGTAAACTGTTTCATAACACCTCCTTTGTTTGAGTCAGAATAAGCTTAGCCAGATGTGTCGATATCGCCATTTTAGATTCTATGGTGAACGCACAAAGCAGAAGATCCAGATAGGTTAAGATGTTGAACGAGCACGACTATGGCGCATGAAAGTTCAGCTCTGCATAGGTAGTTAAATGTTCGAGTTTAGGTTTAGCAAAGTAATAACCCTGAAAATACTCAATCCCGATAGCCGCGAGATAATTCAGTTCACCTTCGGTTTCAACCCCTTCGGCCAAAACTCTTGTATTAAGTTCTAGACAAATACGCAGTATTTCATCCACCGCCAGCTGTTTTTCTTTATCGACATCGATATCACGGATCAAGGTCATATCGAGTTTTAATACTTGAGGGCGCAGGGCATCCAACCAACTTAAATCAGCAAAACCACTGCCAAAATCATCGATTGCGGTGATAAAACCACGCTTAGCATAACTCTCGAAGATACGGACTAATTTCGCCCGATCGACAATTTGCTCACCCTCAGTCACTTCGAACATGATTTTGTGGATATCAAACCCATACATGTCGGCAGCTTCAATCGTCGCGCGGATACAAGTCTCAGGGTTATACACCGCATTAGGCAGAAAGTTGATACTGAGCATCTTATCGAGTCCCAGTTTGGAGGCGGTTTCTATCGCTTTAACTCGGCAGGCCTGATCGAAATAGTACTTGTTGCTTTCGTTAATCCGCTCAAACACCCATCCAGCGCCCTCTCCATTGGGCCCACGGACAAGGGCCTCATACCCGTGGATCTCACGACTAGGCCAATGAATGATAGGTTGAAATGCCATTCGAATTTCAAATCCTAATGACTTACCACTTAAGCAATCCATGCAAGTTTGTTGCTTTATTTGAGCGGGAAAATCCATAAACGGCCTCCTAAACATCACCTTACTAGTGTGAGGATAAATGGTTAAATTTGCCAGTTTTTACTGTGCATCATGTTAATAAAATCTTTCACCACAAGATGTTGGCATTTCATCATGAGCACTTACCTCATCCACGCAGACCACAAGGTAAATCAGGCTTAAGTAGTATTCACGAATTTAGCCTGCAAAATTTAACAAACGTAAATGATAACGAATATCATTAACTTAACCGTACGCTTACGTTATATTGTGCTCACTTTTCCATCCCATCCCCAAAATATCAGGCTTAATGATGAACACACTGCGCTTGTCCACACTCTATTCAGCAATAATCATTGCGCTATCTACAGCTATGCCAAGCCATGCCGATGATGCGGCTCCCAATGAAAATGCCGATAAAAAAATTGAAAAAATAGAAGTCAAAGGCAGCTATATTGCAGGTTACAACGCCAGTACCGCCAGTGGTGCTTCAAAATTAGAATTGCCAATCAGTGATATTCCGCAATCTGTCTCTGTGATTACCAGCGCGCAAATGAGCGACTTCCAACTCACTAATATCAATACGGTTTTAGATACAGCGACGGGTGTCAATGTTGAACGTATCGAGACTGACCGTACTTATTACACGGCCCGCGGCTTTGATATCACTAATTTCCAGATTGATGGTATCGGCCTACCATTAAGTTCCGGCAGTAACCATTCTGACGAAGATACCGCCATTTATGACCGCGTCGAAGTGATCCGCGGCGCCAATGGCTTAATGACAGGAGTGGGTAATCCCTCTGCCACGGTAAACTTTATTCGTAAGCGCCCAACAGCAGACAATCAACTTAATATTAATGCCAGCTACGGCAGTTTTGACAATGCTCGCCTTGAACTCGATGGCACTGTGAATCTGGGCGAAAAAGTCGCGGCCAGAGCGGTGGCGGTGAAGCAAGTTCAAGACTCCTATCTTGATCGCTACCAACAAGACAAGAATGTCTTGTATGCCATGCTTGAGGCACAATTATCCGATAACACGACTCTTTCACTCAGCCATGCTTATATCAAAAATGACACAGATGGTGGCCTATGGGGTGCACTGCCGCTGTATTATACCGACGGAAGCGCAACCAATTATGATCGCTCTACTAGCACCTCGGCCAATTGGTCATCATGGTTAGTTGAGAAGCACAATACTGTGGTTGAGCTAAGTCATTACTTTAACGATGACTGGCACCTGCGTGCAACTTACTCGCATAAATCAACCGATGAAGACACCCAGCTTTTTTATGTTTATGGCACACCAGATAAAACCACAGAGCTAGGTCTAACCGGTTACGGCAGTGAATATGATGCAACAGAAAGCAGCGATTTGGCCGATGTGTACGTTAAGGGCGATATCAATCTGTTTGGCCGTGATCACCAGTTAGTTTTTGGCCTTAACTACTCGACTTCAGACAAACAAGAACACTCACTCTACGACTACACCACAGGCAATGGTTTCCCTGCCATGCCAGACCTCAATACGTGGGAGGGCAATACGCCCTATCCCACCTTTGCCGACAGTCCATTGGGGAGCGATGTTAACTCAACCCAAAAAGCCGCTTATTTCACTGGACGATTTAATTTGTTTGAAGACATGCACTTAATTGCTGGTGGCCGCTTTAACCAATGGGAAGCAGAAGGTGAGTCCTACGGTGAATCACGGGATACCGATGCACAAGATTTCATCCCTTACCTAGGGCTTGTCTATCGTTTTATGCCCGAACTGGTCGCCTACGCTAGCTATACCGAAACCTTCCTCGCACAAATTAAAAGAGACATTAACAATCAATTGATTGACCCAGTGACAGGCGAAAGCCGTGAGGTCGGTTTAAAGAGCGAATTATTTGATGGTAAGTTAATCGCCAGTCTCGCCTACTTCGATGTCGAACAAGTGAACTTGGCTGTTCCACTCAACAGCAATCCTGATAGCACGTTTATTGCTAGTGATGGGATCAATAGCAAAGGTTACGAACTGGATATAGCCGGAGAGGTTTATCCGGGCTTACAAGTGAGCTTAGGTTATACCAACTTCAACATTAATGGCCGCGATGATGTTGCCAAACTGGTAAAAGAATACACGCCAAGTCAGTTATTTAAGTTAAGTGCCGTCTATGAATTTGAGCAACTCGAAGGCTTAAGCTTTGGTGTTAACATGCGCTGGCAGGATGATATCTCTCGCACACAGGATGACGTAGTTGCTGATGGTTTTGCCAATGCGGGTGACCCTATTATCACGAAACAAGATGCCTATGCTATCGTCGATTTGATGGCGCGCTACGCATTTACCGACAATGTTAGCCTGACCGTTAACGCCAACAACATCACCGATGAGAAATACCTCAACAGCCTCTATTGGGCCCAAGGTTTCTACGGTGCACCAGCCAACTATAGTGCAACTGTAAGCTGGAAGATGTAATGCTATTTAGGATGGGGCAATCCCAATAAGAACTGGCGAACAAAAAGGGCAGACTCGATTTAAGTCTGCCCTTTTCTATTCTTCAGCACTTATTACTTCAACACTGGTTACTTCAACTTATAAATCACTTCGACCCTATCTTCTATGCTCACTTGGCCGTACTGATAGCTCTCGGCGGCGCCCATGGCATCGGCTTTGGCGCTCATGCGTAACATAACAGGTTGCACGGGGCGTTGATCGTAATAACGGATCTGCCAGATCTTACCTAGGTTCTCACCAAAGCCTTTAGCCAAAGACTCGGCTTTTTGTTTGGCATCCGCAATCGCGGCTTGGCGTGCCTTGGCGACATATTCCGCTTCTTTGCTCGACTTAAGGGCGATGTTATTCACTCGATTCATGCCCTCTTCCAAGGCTGAATCTAAGATAGCATTTAAGCGGCTTAAGTCTGTTACCGTCACGGTAATTTGGCGACTGGCGGTGTAACCCGTCAGCTCTGGCGCTTTATCCTGCACATACACGTATTGCGGTTGAAGATTTAAATTCGCGCTCTGGATCTGATCTTTAGCCACACCCGCTGCGGTGAGACGGGCGATAAACTTAGCCACGGCGGCATCGGAATTATCCTTGGCGGCTTTAGCGGTTTTTTCGGTCACGGCCACTTCCACATTCACATCCGCCATATCGGGTTCGACTTGGATTTGACTCACACCCATGGTTTCAATGTGGGGGAAATCGACCTCTGCAGCGAGTACCGCTGGCGCCATAAACGCACTCGAAAAAAGACCACCCGCCACCAATACCGCTAAAAGAGAATTTTTCATAACTGACTCCAAAATAATGTGCTTATAGCTAAACCACTTCAAATAGAACGCATATTCAAACGAGACGGTTAACACGACTGTGTCGCTTATTTAGCGCTTAGGCTATCAGTAAAAAGTGCCAATACCTGTACCAATATGTAACAGCATCAACAAACTGTCTCTTGCTCCCTATAAACGCGGCGGATTTTAAAAAGGGTTATTTTTTCTGAAAAATATTTAGCTCTTTTTATCCCTATGGGTTCGACTGCGGATCTCTAGCGGATATTTCTATATCCACACCTAAAATAGGCCTTAGGGTTAACTGGCATATTCAGCGCCCCAGTTGTACACTTTTCAGCCAAAGCTACTGTACCTTTTAATCACTTCAGGTATAATCCGCCATCTTTTTTAAGGCGGCTTATACCTCAGCGAGAAACCATGACAGTTGAAACTTTTAAACCCAAGCAAACGACCACGCTTGATATCCCAGTCAAAACATTAGAAGCCACCAGCACTAATGCTGTTACTACTGGGAATCGCATCGGTTTCGTGTCTTTGGGCTGCCCAAAAAACCTCGTGGATTCAGAGCGTATTCTGACTCAGTTACGCATCGACGGCTACGAAGTGACTAACAGCTACGACAATGCCGACTTAGTTATCGTCAACACCTGCGGCTTTATCGATGCTGCAGTTGAAGAATCTCTGGATGCTGTGCGTGAAGCCTTAGAAGAAAACGGCAAAGTGATCGTCACTGGCTGTCTTGGCGCCAAAGAAAACCAAATACGTGAAGTGCACCCTGATGTGCTAGAAATCACTGGCCCACACAGCTACGAAGCTGTGTTGAAGCATGTTCACAAATATGTGCCTAAGCCAGAACACAACCCTTTCACGTCATTAATCCCACAAACAGGGGTTAAGTTAACGCCTAAGCATTACGCTTATTTAAAGATTTCAGAAGGTTGTGACAACCGCTGTACTTTCTGCATCATTCCTTCACTACGTGGTGACCTCGACAGCCGCAATGCGGGCAGCATCTTAGATGAAGCTAAGCGTTTAGTGGAATCAGGCGTGCAAGAAATTTTAGTTGTGAGCCAAGACACCTCGGCCTACGGCAAAGACAAAGGCGGTCGTACCGATTTTTGGAACGGTATGCCAGTCAAGCAAGACATTACTAGCCTAGCGCGCCAACTAGGTAAAATGGGCGCTTGGGTGCGTCTGCATTACATCTATCCCTACCCATGGGTTGACGATTTGATCCCACTGATGGCCGAAGGTTTGATCCTGCCGTATTTGGATATTCCAATGCAGCATGCAAGCCCACGTATCCTGAAGATGATGAAGCGTCCAGGCCGTGTTGACCGTCAGTTAGAAGCGATTCAACGCTGGCGTGAAATTTGTCCCGATCTAGTGATCCGCTCAACCTTCATCGTCGGCTTCCCAGGTGAAACCGAAGAGGATTTCCAAATCCTGCTCGATTTCTTAAAAGAAGCACGTCTTGATCGCGTAGGTTGCTTTAAATATTCAGAAGTGGATGGCGCTGTGGCCAACACCATCGCCGAGCTCATCAGCGAAGACGTTAAAGAAGACAGATACCACAGATTTATGGAAGTCCAAGCCGAGATCAGCGCCGAGCGTTTAGCCCGTTTCGTTGGCCGTACCTTAGACATTCTGATTGACGATGTAGACGAAGAAGGCGCCATTGGCCGCAGCTTCGCCGATGCACCTGAAATCGACGGTATGGTGTTTATCAATGGTGAAACTGAGTTGGAGCCTGGCATGTTAGTGCGTGCCCGCATCACCCATTCAGACGAACACGATCTGTGGGCTGAAGTAGTAGACGCTGACACCCAAGACTAAGCCGTTCTGATACAGGACAGGCTATGACTCAAAAAGCGAACCTCTGGTTCGCTTTTTGTTTTTTTATCATTCGATGTACCGTAAACATTAACACTGCGAATGCTTCAGCATCCTTACTCCACTGTTTCTTCACACTGTCTTGGCTCACGATCTTGATTCATTGCCAGTCTCACTTCCGCTCATTTATCAGCAGCTAGGCTGAGACGTTATGAATTAAGCATTAAGCATCTGGCCCTAACATCTTATTGGCATCGACCCACAGCTCGAACTCTTCCGCCGTAACTAACTCAAGTTCTAATGCCGCTTGGCGCAGTGTCTTGTGCTCGCTATGGGCTTTTTTGGCGATCTTAGCGGCCTTTTCATAACCAATATGTTGATTCAGCGCCGTCACTAGCATGAGTGAGTTTTCCACATGCTTAGCAATTTGCGGCTCGTTTGCCATTATGCCGACCACGCAGTGATCGTTAAACGACTGACAAGCATCCCCCAATAAGCGCCCCGATTGCAGCACATTGGCGATAATAATCGGCTTAAACACATTGAGCTCAAACTGACCATTACTGCCACCAATGCCGACGGCAACATCATTACCCATGATTTGCGCGCACACCATAGTCATGGCCTCGACCTGAGTCGGGTTGACTTTTCCCGGCATGATGGAGGAACCCGGTTCATTTTCAGGCAGGAATAACTCAGCGATGCCGCAGCGCGGTCCAGAACCTAACATCCTAATATCATTTGCGATCTTCATTAAACTTACCGCCGCGACTTTATAGGCCGCCGACAGGGCGACTAATTCATCGTGGGCAGCAAGGGCGGCAAACTTATTCGGCGCCGTCACTAAGGGCAAGCCTGTGAGCTTTGCGATATTGTCCGCCACCTTAACGGCGTAATCCTTATGCGTATTCAGCCCAGTGCCCACGGCAGTCGCACCTAAGGCTAACTCGGCCACCCGCTTAAGACTGTGCTCAATGCCTTCGAGGGCATGACTTAACTGCGCGGCGTAACCCGAAAACTCTTGGCCTAAGGTTAACGGTGTCGCATCCATAAAATGCGTGCGGCCGATTTTAACTATGTGTGCTAACTCCTCGGCCTTGTGCTGCAAGCTCTGCTGTAGTGACGTCATGCAGGGCAAAACCAGCTCTACGGCTTGACGATAGGCAGCAATGTGCATGGCGGTAGGAAAAGTATCGTTGGAAGATTGCGAGCGATTAACATCGTCATTGGGGTGCAAACATTTAACCGCATCGATGAGCTGCCCACCCGAAAGCACATGGCCGCGATAGGCGATCACCTCATTGACGTTCATATTGGTTTGCGTGCCCGAGCCCGTTTGCCAAATCACTAAGGGAAATTGCGTATCGAGTTCGCCCGCAATCAGCTCATCGCACACTTGGGCAATCAGTTGGGCTTTAGCTTGAGTCAAAGTCCCGAGTTGTTGATTGGTGATGGCGGCGGCCTTTTTGAGATATCCAAATGCATGGATCACTTCAATCGGCATTGACGCTTCGACACCGATACGAAAGTGCTGCCGCGAACGCTCGGTTTGCGCGCCCCAATAACAGTCTGCGGGGACGTTTACCTCACCCATAGTATCGTGTTCGATTCGATATTGCTGTGCCATGCGCATCTCCTTCGCTAAAACCCTCTAAGCCTTCACCATACTCGCTCAGGGTAAAAGTACCAATTCATTCCAAGCTAAGCTCTCAGAAGGAAAGCGACTATCGACAATAAGGCTGATTTAAGCGTAAAGACGGATGTTGAGGCTGGGGAAGTAGCAGGAACGGGCAGGACTAACGAGGGATTAAAGCAAGCGGGCTAAAACAGGGGAAACAACGGATTAACAAAAGCTCAGACGTAAAAAGTCAAAAGGGGCATCGCCCTTGTGCTGATGCCCCTTTCGGTTTTGTGCATTACGGTCGTATGACCCTTTGCCCTTTTTCGCTTTCTCGGTACGGGTCCTAAATAAAGGGCTCGTCACTAACGCTTTAAGTGCGTTGTCAGTAATGGTGCCTCGGCCACTTTCGTACTCTAAGGTCATATTTTGCGGTTTTTGCTTAGTCATTTTATCCCTCACTGCTTAATGAAAGTTAAGCCAATAGCCTAACAGCGCAAACTATAACGCAATCAAATCAGATGTACAGAGTTTGTGCACTCCAACATAAAAAATGGCGTTGACTAGTAGGAAAGTATGATAGATTATTCAAACAAAAATAATATATTAGCTTAATAATCAATAAGATTTAGTTAATGAATTTTAAGATTTAGTTTACGGACTTTGCCATAACCTTTATTGGCACTCAGGTTACACTTTGTAATCGACAGATAAGGAGATCAATTTGAAATCCACGTTAGTCGCTCAACCTTGGCTCGGCGCACTGCTCTTGCTGATGACGCTTCAAGCCCCGCTCGCCAATGCCTTTTCCAGTTCAGACGCCTGCGTAATTACCATGGGGTATCGCACCAGCGAACGCTTACCTTTTATTGGAGATGAGCCCAATAACACGGGATTTTATCACGACCTTTACCAAGCGGCGGCGGACAAGATTGGCTGCAAACTCAATGTGGTGCGCGCACCTAAATTACGCATACTGCGGGATCTCAAACTCGGCAATATCGACTTTTATCCCGGGCTTAACTTCACCGAAGATAGGGCTAAATACGCGCATTTTATCCCTAATGGACTTTCAGAACGCGCCATAGGCATTAGCCGTGCAGGCGCCGCCGATATTCGCTCGATTGAGCAGTTGGTCAACAGCAAGATGACCCTCTTAATCGCCCCCGGCAGTTACGACTTTGGCGGCCTGCCGGACAAAATACAAGTACGTAAACCGCCTGAACTCAATGTGTCTAAAGCCTTGGATTATTTGCTTTCAAACCAAGGGGATTTTTTCATCTACGATCAAACCACGCTGCATTATTACCTTAACGATCGCGACCCCACTCAGTTCAAACTCCACTATAACTGCTGCCAATTGCCGCAGGAAATGTACCTCGGCTTCTCGAAAAAAAGCCGTCACTACCGCGGTAGGCACAACCCTAACTATCGCGCTGAAAACCCCATCAGCCCAGACAATAGTCCCACAGTGTTAGCGCCTGATTCTAAAGCTTTCCAGTTTGCCAAAGCACTCGCCGCCATGGATTCCCAAGGCGAAACTCAGCGACTGTATAGCAAGTATTTTGGTTAGCTCGCATCTTAAAAACTCACATCAGCTTTGACCGCCGATAAGAAAAGGTTCCATTGATACGCTTATCGATGATTGATGAGCACAATGTTTAAAGAGTCAAAGAAAATCATGGCCTAAGTGATTCAAGTGCGAGGAATTTACCTTCTGCTCAAGCTCAATTCTGTTTTTAACCCGCTTTGTTGCCCTCTGCGACAATATGCCGCACCTGTCACTCTTAGATGCTCTTTATAATGCAGCGCAATTAATCCAAGTGAATGGAAGACAATAAGATGGCTGCAAATTCTGTGTATTTATCTCACCCATTTAAAACTTCAGTAATTTCCTCATCCCTCGCAATCGCCATGGGTTTATCGCTAGCGCCACAGGCAATGGCCGATAACAGCGAATTAGCCAATATTGAACGCTTAGAAGTCCACGGCCAACAGACCGAAAACCGTAACACGCTAGGTTCGGCTGAAAACCTGCTGAAAGGACAAGGAGTAGATTTCTCCGAAGCGGGTGGCGTATCGGCTCTGCCTATTCTCAATGGCATGATGGGCGATCGCATTAAAGTGTTAGTTGATGGTGCGGACATTACCGCTTCCTGCGCCAACCAAATGAATCCACCGCTGTCCTATATTTCCGCTAATCAAGTCACCACAGCCGAAGTGATTGCGGGTGTATCGCCAGTCAGCGCGGGTGGCGACAATATAGCGGGTGTGATCAAGGTCAGCAGCCTTAATCCTAAATTTGGCGAAAGCGATAGCATCAAGTGGAATAGCGGCGATATCTCAACGGGATACCGCAGCGTGAGTGATACCTTGCTACTGGGCACCAATGCCACAGTTGCCAGCAAAAATATCAGCCTAAGCTATCAAGGCGCCTATGAAGATGCCAACAGCTATAAAGATGGCAATGGCGATAAAGTCATCGATACCCTGTACCGCGCCCAAAACCATGCATTGACCGCCGCATGGCGCGATGAGACTCAACAAGTCGCCATCAAACTGACCCATCAGAATATTCCATTTCAAGGTTTTGCTAACCAATACATGGATATGACAGATAACAAGAGTTACGGTGCCCTCGCCCGTTATCAACTTAAACTCGACGATGACGGTGAGTTCAGCGCCCAATTCAATTGGCACGGCGTGAAGCACGAGATGGGCTTTTTCACCCCAGAAAAAACCGGCAAGATGCCGATGAACACTGAAGGTGACGACTACAGCTATCAACTGCACTGGCGCTTGCCAATGGGCGATGACAGCACCTTACTGGTCGGCCAAGAATTCTATAGCTACCAGCTCGACGATGTGTGGCCTGCAGTGCCAGGCACTATGATGGCGCCGAATGATTACATCAACATCAACGATGGCGAACGTCGCCGCGCCGCCGTTTATGGCGAATGGCAGCAAGATTTGAGCCCTAGCTGGTGGTTATCGGCGGGTGTTCGCTTTGAGTATGTAACCACCAATACCGGTGAAGTCCAAGCCTATAGTGACATGCCAATGATGGGCATGCCGAATATGGATGCCGCTGCGGCGCAGGCCTTTAACGAGATGGACAGAGAGCGTAATGATGATCTGATCGACGCCACCTTACTGGCGCGCTATCAATTATCGGCCAATCAACAACTTGAGTTTGGCCTTGCCCGCAAGAATCGTGCACCCAATCTGTACGAGCGTTACAGCTGGGGTCGCGGCACTATGGCAACCACTATGATAGGTTGGTATGGCGATGGTAATGGTTATGTGGGTAATCCAGATCTAAAGCCAGAAACTGCCCACACCCTGAGCGCAGCCTACAAATATAACGGTGATAGCTGGCAAGTCTCGACCACAGCTTGGTACACAGCGGTGACTGACTATATCGATGCAGAAGTGATTGGTAGCTTCAATCGCACTAGCTCAGCTGATGGCAAACGCAATATTCTTCAATTCACTAACTTAGATGCCAATCTCTATGGCGCACGCTTTAATGCGCTCTATCAGTTTGCCGAAACCAGCACAGGTAAATGGCAAGTGTTAGGTAAAGTGAATGTGACCCGTGGTGAGCGAGATGAAGGCAATGAGCCTTTATATCAAATCAAGCCGCTGCAAACCGAGCTGGCACTGCAACATCAACTCGGTAACTGGGAAAACAGCCTTTCATGGCAATGGGTTGCGACCAAAGATCGCGTGGATGACCGCCGCCTTGAAAATGAAACCGATAGCTACTCCTTGCTTAACTTAAACAGCAGCATGAAATGGCAGGATCTGACTGTCACCTTCGCGGTGAATAACCTATTCGACAGCTACTATGAGCTGCCACTGGGCGGTGTGAGTGTGGCGGAATTTAAGGCCGATAATACCAATGGCTTTAACCAGATTGCCGGTGCAGGTCGCTCGTTTGAACTCAGCGCAAGCTATGCATTTTAACGACTGATTTTAACCACATAGTTTTTAACCACATGGTTTTTAACGACACGGCTTTTTAGGTCGAGCAGCTCTAAATCCAAACGTTAAACAAAAAGGGCAAGCAGATTAAGTGATTAATCGCTTGCCCTTTTTTATGCTCAAACCACATTCATGCTACTAGCGCTAAAGTACAGGCACTAAAACGCTGAGACGACTTAAGCGCTATGCACAAAGAGTAAAACTATGGATTAGTTACCCGCAATCTTCATTTCAGATAACAAGATACCGCCAGTACGAATCGATGAGCGCAGATCAAAATCCTTACTCACGGCCTGCACGCCACGGAACATCTCTTTTAAGTTACCCGCGATAGTGATCTCTTCCACTGGATATTGGATCTCACCATTTTCAACGTAGAAACCCGCCGCACCACGGGAATAATCGCCCGTAACCATGTTCACGCCTTGGCCCATAACTTCGGTCACAATCAAACCAGTGCCCATGTCTTTTACCAATTCGTCGAAGGTTTGGCCTGTGTGGCCGAGCGTCCAGTTATAAATACCACCCGCGTGACCCGTGTTGGTTAAGCCTAACTTGCGCGCCGAGTAGCTGGTCAGCAAATAGGTTTCTAACATGCCGCGGTCGATAATGCGTCTATCTTGAGTCGACACGCCTTCGCTGTCGTAGTTCGCGCTCGCCAGTGCGCCCAGTAAATGCGGCTGTTCTTCGATATTGAACCAATCGGGGAAGATTTGAGTGTTGATCGAATCCAATAAGAAACTGGATTTACGGTATAAACTGCCACCGCTGATCGCACCGATGAAGTGGCCGATTAGCCCTGTGGCGATATCTGGCGCCAATAAAATGGGTAAACGCGTGGTAGCAATCTTACGCGCACCGAGGCGGCTTACTGTCTTCTCGGCAGTCTTTAAACCGACCGTTTCAGGCGCAAGCATCTCGCTGAATTTACGGGCGATAGTGTAATCGTAATCCCGTTGCATATTGCCTTCGCTATCTTCACCGATCACGCTGCAACTTAAGCTATAACGCGAGCTGCAATACCCGTTTAAGAAACCGTGGCTGTTGCCATACACTTTAACCGCAGTGTGGGCATTGGCACTGGCGCCATCGGAATTATTGATGCGCGGATCGGCATCGAGTGCCGCAGTTTCGGCGCGGATCGCCAGTTGGGCTAACTCATCGGGGGAAATATCTTCTGGATAATACAGCTGAAGATCGCGGATCTGAGTTGCCATCAAGGCTTTATCGGCAAGACCACTGAATGGATCGGGAGAAGTATAACGGGCGATATCGTCGGCCGCTTTCACCGCTAAGGCGATAGCCTCTGGACTTAAATCCGACGTCGATGAACTGCCCTTACAACCATCGCGGTAAACCGTAATCCCTAAGGCACCATCTTTATTAAATTCAACGGTTTCGACTTCTTTTAAACGGGTAGAAACCGACAAACCTTGTTGTTTACTGATTGCCACTTCGGCAGCATTCGTTCCTAATTTGTTGGCATATTCCAGCGCCACGGCCACCGCATCTTTCAGCGCGCCCAATTCACTATCGATTCTGTTCAAAGACACAAAGCTACTCTTTCGTTGTCGGCAATTGCCGTAGCATAACAAACACAAATCCCATTCACATTAATTATTCGCGGCGGACTTAGGCTTGAGAGCGTATCCTAAGCACATTCACCTAGGCGATTTTTGGCTGGAGATGTTATTATTAGCCAGTTATTTACTTGAGGTTTTATCGATATGAAGATTGTTGGTGATTCAGAACATTTTAAACAGCCCTACGACATAGATGAAGATTATGTCAGCAGTAAAACAACGGACAAGCGTGATAGCGAAGCCGTGCAAAAAGTCGGTATGGAGCTTGTTTCACTGAGCAAGACTCAGCTAGATAAAATCGAGCTGGATGAGTTTTTGTACGACGCTATCCTGCAAACACGCAAAATCAAGGTTAATACTGAGGCGTATCGTCGCCACATGCAGTATATCGGCAAATTGATGCGTAATTTTGATATCGAGCCTATTAAGGCTTCACTCGCTATCGTGTTGAATAAAAACAACAACGAAACTGCGAAGTTGCAGATGTTCGAAAAAATGCGTGAACGCTTACTAACCCAAGGTGATGCTGAAATTCAAACCTTAGTTGAGCATTATCCGCAATTAGACAGACAAAAACTGCGTACTTTGGTGCGTCAAGCGACCAAAGAACTGGCCAAAGGTCCAGAATCAAAATCATCTAAAGAGCTGTTTAAATATCTACGCAGCGAAATCCAAGACTAATTAACTTCAGCCCCACAAGGATGTTGCTTATGCGACTTAGCAAAACGTTATGTAGCCTAGCTTTGCTTTTTATTGGACTATTTGGACTCGGGGCCTGTAACGGCCCTGCGGACGAAGATAACGGTGGCACAGATGCCACTGACGGTATCTATAAACTGTCTATCGACTTTAAGACCTTATCGGGTTCTGAATGCGGCAGTGTTACTTCACTCCAAAGTTTCCCTAAAGACACAGGTTTTTGCGCAGTCGCGAAGTTAAAGAAAGGCTCAGCTACAGTGAGCAAGCAGAAAGTCGACTTTACGACAGACCTTGGTGTATTAACACCTAATAGCAAACTAACAGACAATAACGGTGAAGCCATTATTATAGTTAGTAATCCTGATTTACTTGTCAATGCAGGGACAATTACTGCAACGACAACTCCAAAAGATTCCACAACGGCGCTAACAGCTACGCGCAAGTTTGAGTTTTTAAGTGCTAGCGATGGTACCTCTCCTGCCGTTCCTAAACTCAGCGCCAGTATTTTAAATAGCTCGGCCTTAGTGACTCGCTTCAAAGTCGATGAGTCGGTACAACTGCAAGCCATATTGCTCGATAGCGAAAGCAACGGCATCGAAGGCGCGAAAGTGACGTTCAGCGCCGGCTCTGCAGCGCTGAATCCTGCAAGTGCATTAACCGACCCTCAAGGTATTGCCCAGGTGCCTTATACGCCAAGTGCAACTGAATTAGGGGCAAACTCCCTCACGGTCACAGTGGACTACCAAGGTCAATCGCTGCAAACCAGCAGTCTGTATGAAGTCTTGAGTAAAGATGCGGTCAATCAAGAAGGTACGCTGAAACTCGGCTCATTCAATGGCGCTGTCTTTACTGAAGGTAAACTGGCGAGTACCTTAACTGCCGATGCCAATGGCGCATATAAGATCAGCGCAGGTGGCAGCTTTGGGGTGACCGCAAGTTTAGTCTTAGAGGCCAATGACGGTACTATTACCCGAGTGCAAACACCCTCTTCCATCAGCTTTAGCTCAGATTGCACCAACAGCAATAGTGCGACACTCGATACCCCAGTTACGACCTTATCGGGTAATGCGAGCTCAACCTTCCAAGACACAAGTTGCAGTGGCAATAGCGAGCGTAGCGACCAAATCATCGCCACCACAGTGGCGGGCAATCAGACCTTAACGGCCAGTCTGCCCTTTACCCTGCAACGCCAAACGCTGGCCAGCTTAAGTTTTGAATCAGCAGAGCCAGCACAAATTCGCATCAAAGGCGCGGGCGGCACAGGTGCAAGCGAATCCTCTTTAGTCAGCTTCAAAGTCACCAGCGCTAATGGCCAACCCGCAGCGCAGCAAGAAGTCAGCTTTACCTTAGACACTGTGGTTGGTGGTTTAAGTTTTGCTAATGGCACTGCGAATGCGCAAAGCCTGACTAACTCCCAAGGTATCGCCAGTGTGCGCGTATTATCCGGCACTGTCCCCACACCTGTGCGTGTGGTCGCTACCGCCGTTGATACTGATACTAAAGAAGTCATCACTAGCCAATCTGAACAATTAACTGTAAATACTGGTCTACCGCAACAGCTTGGGTTTAGCCTATCAACGACAGTATTCAATCCAGAAGCAGGTGACTTTAATGGTGAAACTGCCACTATCACTATTCGAGCCTCAGATAGTTTCGGTAATCCAGCGCCCGATGATACCGCGGTCAACTTCACCACAGAAGGTGGTGGCATAACCTCTCCATGTTTAACTAAAAATGGCACTTGTAGCGTCGTTTGGACATCACAATCAGCACGCGTACCCGATCACCGCATCACGATTCTCGCTTATGCCTTAGGTCACGAAACCTTCTTCGATACCAATGGCAATAACATCTTTGATGATGCCGATATCAGTAAAGATATCAATGGTATGCCTGTGACCGACTTAGCCTGTTTAACTCAGTCAGGCGTTGCAAAAAAATGCACAGGCAATGGCATGGACATCGAAGCCTATTTGCCTAGTGGTTTCAGTGATCTAGGTGATGCGTTTAGGGATGACAATGAAGATGGCATTCGGAATTCAGCCGAACCATTTTGGAATACCCAAGCAAAAGAATATAGTTTTGCCGATGGTAAATTTAACGGTCCACAATGCGAAAGCGCACTCTGCGGCAAAGACCAAGCCAACAAAACCTATATCCGCAAAGCTTTAGTAATGAGCATGTCAGGCTCACAGGCTTATATCAGTGTGATGCAAGACGGTGTGTTATTGCCGAGTGTGAATAACATCAAACCTGTCGCCGTTGGTGATAGCTCTGAGTTTGTCGTTTATGTCCACGACAGTGCGAATCAAATCATGCCTGCACAGACAAGTATCGAACTTTGCGTCGATTGTGCTGGAGCGCCTAAAACCTTCGAAGTGCCCAATACTGTGTATGCGAAAGGCAGTCTAGGTTCGCCGCTGAAATTTACAGCATCGGCCAACGCCAGTGTATCGCTGAAAGTCACAACCCCTAAAAATGTGGTCACTGACAACTTAGGTTTCACTGTGCCATCGCTTTAAAACTCGATTAAGCAAACTGAAAAGACCCGCGAATGCGGGTCTTTTCAGTTGGGCGTTTGATTAGAAGGCTATGCTGCCTCAATCAAACCCTTGTCAGTTGTTAGCAATAGCTGCGACGCTATGATCCTATGCAGCAACTAATTTTGTAACTCTACTGCTCGGCGTAAACGTATGCTACGCAGGGCCAAATATAAAGCTCCCACGGCAGCCCAAATTAATCCCAATTCTAATGACTGTGGCTCTAAGTTTGCCCAAAGCACGCCAATAGTGCCCGCGCCACACAGGGGCAGCACTAAGTATTGCAGGTGATCTTTAAAGGATTGATTACGTCGCTCCCTCACATAAAACTGCACTATGACGGCTAAGTTCACGAAGGTGAACGCCACTAAGGCGCCAAAATTCACTAAGGCTAAGGCCATTTCCAAATCAAATGATACCGCAGACAGCGCCAGCGCTCCCACCAATAAGACATTAAATGCAGGAGTACGCCACTTAGGGTGGATATAAGCAAACCCTTTACGTGGCAGCATGTTATCTCGCCCCATCACATACAAAATCCGTGCAACGCCAGCGTGGGCAGCCATGCCGGATGCCAACACGGCCACTGTAGTCGCCACTAATACGATGGACTGAAATAGGTTTCCTCCAACGTAGAGTGCGATTTCGGGCAATACCGCATCAAGCTGCTGGAAGCGGGAAATATCGGGGAAATAAAGCTGAAGGAAATAAGACACGCCGACAAAAATCACCCCACCAATCAAGGCGGTCAACACGATAGCGCGAGGAATAACACGCTGCGCATCCTTCGTTTCTTCGGTCAGCGAGCTCAAACCGTCGAAGCCGAGGAAGGAAAAACACAAAATAGTGGCGCCAGTAAATAACGGCACTATCGCCATATTATCGGTATAAAAAGGTCGTACGCTCGCAATCGCACCTTCGCCTTCACCAAGGGAAATGCTATAGGCCATTAATGCTATAAACACGAGGATAATGGCGATTTGCACAAACACTATCACCCCATTAAAGTTAGCCACCAAATCAATCCCTTTAAGATTGAGCAGGGTCATTATGGTCACGAGTGCGAAAATGAAGATCCAAGGTTCGACAGTGGGGAACATGGCCGTTAAATAGATTTTTGCCAACAACATGTTGATCATTGGCATAAACATATAATCAAGCAGTGACGACCAGCCCACCATAAAGCCGACATTCGGACTAAAGGTTTTCTGGGCGTAGGTGTAGGCTGATCCCGCGTAGGAATATTTACGCACTAAGTGGCCATAACTGAACGCGGTAAACAAAATTCCCGCCAGCGCGAATAGATAAGACGTAGCCACATGGCCAGAGGTAATCTCGGAAACAATACCAAAGGTGTCAAAAACAGCCATAGGCGTGAGATAGGCGAGCCCCATCACTACCACTTGCCATAAATTGAGGGTCTGCTTCAAACCCGGTTTGTGTTGACTCATGAGCACGCCCCCATCACACAGGGTTGAACAGCTAACCATGCATCTGCAATTGGTTTTGGCATGTCACTCACCATCAGCACTTTAGGCTTAATGGCTAACTCAACAACTTGATTTACGGCAATGACCGAAAATTCGGCGCACAACAGCCCCATTGATTTGTCCTCATTAAAATAGGTTCAGCCGAACCTCATATCATTTCCGGATGTTTACCGGCCTCAATTGTTTTAAAACGCATACTCTCTAAATAAAAATAACCGAGATACTGAGTACCTCGGCCATTTTTTCGGCGCGCATTCTCCCCCAAAACCAATAAGAAGACAACCCAACAAGGGCACTTTGCTGGCTATCTGCGCGATGAGAGTTAACTTAACGAAATAAGCAGGGATAAGCTCAAGACAGGATAATTTTTCATTTGTATTAAATTTGTTATTGGAAATGAAGCAGATATAGATATAATCGTTCGGCAAAACTAAACAGGGGCCGTTTAATTTGCGAAGCGACTGCTTCATTTGTTTTATCGCATCAAAAGGAAGATGACATGCGTAAAATTACTTTAATCTCTCTGGCCATTGGCAGCTGTTTTCTCGCCGCCTGCGCCGCAAAACCACCTATTATCGCTCAAGAAAAAACCGTTGAAATCGATGGTATTAACCTAGTTTTTGGTGGCAGTTTTGATACAGAACGCAAAAACATTTCACTCTCAGTAAATGGCGACTCTGTTATGAAAGGTACTTTCCCCCCTTATACTCCGACCCAAAACTTGAGCGGTAGATACAAGGATTTCAAAATTTCTAGCCAATGCTATTTCGGTTCAGTGCTCAGCAGCCAAGGTGGCGCATTTGGCGCGATTGCCGGCGTCATTCAAGCGACTAAGTCGAGCTCAGGCGATAAGTGCGATATGCTCGTCGATGGTAAAATTGTAGAAAGTCTCTACTTCTAAAGATTAATTACAGAAGTACCTAAACAGCCCCTGTAAAGTTCAAGCCCAGTAAACACTCGCGAGATACTCTGTCCCGCGAGTCCCATCAAAGCTGATTAGCTTCAGCCAACAATCTCACTCTGCGCTTAATACCTAAGATAGCTAAGCCGAAAAAAACCGCAAATAAGCCCCAGAGTTGTAGCCACTTGGGCATCACACTCGCCCAACTTGCGCCCATTTGATTGAGTTCTAACATCCCCATAATCGCGGGTACGGCGGGGATAAACTGCGAACCTAATACTAACGGTTCGGGGATGAGCGCTATCGGCCAGACAAAACCCGACACGAATAGGATTGGCATTGAAATCAACAACAATACTTGGGTCGGTAAATCGCGGCGGGTAAACAAGGTGCTCATGGCGACCCCAGCAGCGGCGGTAGCCAATAAAAAAGGCAACAACCATAATGCCACTGTGCCAAGGCTCGCTTGAATACTGACGTGATACCAGTAGTAGCAATAGCCGACGTAGAAGCTAGTAAAAAAGAGATAAATCAACATGAAGGCGAGTATTCGCCCACATAAGAGTTGTACGGGCGAGACCTGCTGCCAATAGCCCTTCTGGCGCCATTGCCACGCCCCTAAAATACCTGTACCGATCAGCAGTGTTTGATGCAAGATCAGCAAAAACAGTCCGGGCACAACATAGGGCGTATAACCTAGGCTTGGGTTAAAGGCGGGCACGCTATTGAGGTGAATCGAGTTGACACTCTGCTCAGCCTGTTTAGGATTTGTGCCTTGGGCCAACATGCCAATCAATTGCACTTGCTTACCCGCGTCCATACCCGCGCTCACTAAGCCTTCAACAACCGCGGAGTAAATCAGGAAATAACTGGCATCGCCGCCATAACTTAACGTCACTCCCTTACCCAGCATTAAGTCGCGGCGGAAACCTTCTGGGATCACCAGTAAGCCGTGGGCCTTGCGCGTCTCAATAAAACGCTTCGCCTCGGTAATCGAACCGACTTGGCCTATGACTTGGATTTTTGCACTGGCGTCGGCGTGGCGGATCAACTGGCGGCTTAAGGACGAATGATCTAAGTCCACCACGATAAGCTGTTGCTCAGTAGGCACTTGGTTTAAATAGGGTAAAGGATACAAAATCGAATAAAACAGCACGCCACCAAACAAGGTCACTGCGATCGCTTTATCGCTAATAATGGCCTTAAGTTCAGTTAACATCAGTCGCCACATGTTCATCCTATTGCCCCTTCGAAGGTAAGGCTGCGTCCGAGTCATATGCTGTCACGATAGTATTGGCGGTGATCGTGATCGGCAGTAATTTACGCGATAACAAATAGATCAAAGGCAGTAAACAGATAAAGCCCCAATAACTGCTGAGCTGGCTCGCCACATTCGGCCAAGCGGCGCCGTAACTGACGACGTTCACATGGGACTCAATATAGTGACTCGACGGCATTATCTGTCGCCACCACTGCGCCAATTGCGGCATATCATGGGTGGGGAAAGTGATCCCCATAAAGGCAAAAGCGGGCGCAAATAAGGCTGTGCAAAAACTGATAACCCGCGCACTGTCACGCATTACCACAAAGATTAATAACACCACACTCCAGACCGCCAGCAACATCACTAATTGCGCTAACAGCAATAGGGCTAAACTGCCGGCCATCGGCAGCGCGAGATACAAGTACAGCCAAGCTAAAATAAAGCCGCCCTGCAGCATCAATATCGGCGTAAACAATGCCACTTTCGCCAGCACCTTAGGCCAAAAATGCTCGGTTAAGGTATTCGATATGCCATTGACCTGAGTCGTGGGCGCTAAATGCAGCTCTCGATTTAAGCTGTTGGCCATAACTAACATAGATACCAGCTGCCATAGCGCAACGAGCACTGGCGGCACTAAGAATCCTATATAGTTGTTATTTCGGTTAAACAAAGCCGTTGTTTGGCTTTTGATTGGGCTTAAATTGACTGCCACTTGGGATTTAGGTGTACCGTTGGCGAGCTGTTTTAAACCCGCTACTTGCAACAAACCATCACCCAGACTCAGCTGAATTTGGCTTGAGAGTAACTTGCCCACCAGCAAAAATTGGCTGTTGTAGCGCACATCTATGGTGGGCTTGTGGCCAGTGAGCAAATCTTTTTTCATATCATAGGGAAAGACCACGATAGCGTAGACTTTCGCCTGCTGCATCGCCGACACGGCCGCGGCTAAATCGGTGAAGTTTTGTGGCTCAGTCACAGGATTAGCCTTCAACTGACGGGTCAGCATACGGCTTAATTGACTGTGGTCTTGATCGACAATCGCCACTGGCAGTTGCCTCGGTAAGCCTGCACTGAATAGCCACCACAGGCAGAAAATCCCGATCAGCGGAATATAACTGATCAGCGCCAACTGCCAAGGATCGCGCCACAGCGCACTGAGCTCACGGCGAATTAAAGCAATGATCAAGGCCATAAAGCTTCTGCTTGATGGCTGTGAGTCACTCTTAGTCTTGTCGACCGTATTGGCGTTGGGCGTGCGTTCAGTCACGGCTTTTACTCACTGCGCAGCAGCACAGACATGCCGACACGCAGATCAGCAATCGGCTGGCTTGGACGCAATTCCATCTCGAAAGTGCGCATATCAAAATCGTGGCCGCTTTCGGTCGAGCGCCACGTGGCAAAGTCGCCCATGACACTGATATGGGACACTGTAAATTCCACATCCTGCCCGAGTGCTGGAATATTCAGCTGAACTTTTTGGCCTTGCTTGAAGCGCTTAAGTTGATCTTCGCGCACTTGGAACACGGCCCATGAATCCTGCATGTCAATCAGGCTCACAATCGGAAAACCGCTCGGCGCTAATTCACCTGCCTGCAATAGCACGTCGCTGATTTCACCCGACTTAGGCGCACGCATTTGGCTATCTTGCATAATGGCGTTGACTTCTTTTACCGCACCTTCGGCCATACGGGCGTTACCTGCGGCAGCAGCTTTGGTTTCAACCCGCGCGCCTTCTTGTGCCATTTGATACATGGCTAATGCGGCTTGCTCTGTGTATTTCGCCGCTTGCCATTGGGTAAAGGCTTCATCGCGTTTTTGTCTCGCGGCCACACCTTCGTTGAAGAGATTTTCGACGCGGGTATAAGTGGTTTTAGCCAGCGTTGCCGCTGCCTGTGCCTTGAGCCATTGCTCTTTGGCCGCCATCACTTCTTGGCTACGGGCACCGTTGTTAGCTTCAAGCTGCATCGCTTTAGCGGCATCGCGGCCACCTTCGGCTTGCATCAACTTAGCATCCAACTCAGGGCTGTTGATGGCGAACAGCAAATCCCCTTCGGCAACACTGTCACCACGGCGCACCAGCACTTGCTCGACGCGGCCTGGCACCTTAGAGGAGACATTGTATTCGCGGGCTTCAATCTGGCCCTGCAACAGGCTCGGCTGCGGACTGTAAGCCAGCTTGAGGCCATAGGCCAAGATAAGGCCTAATGCGACCAACGCCACAAGGGCAAGTATTCTGTTAGCGCGCATTGTTTGTCTCCTGCACTTGGGTAAGGGCTATGGTACGACCGATAAATTCATCTAATTGACCACTGATGGCCATTAATCTGGCATAGGCTTGCACATAACGATAACGGGCGGCCAGTTGTTGAGTTTTGACTGCGCTGAGTTTCAGCTCGGCATCGACTCTGTCGATAGAAGTTGAAAGCCCTTGATTAAAGGCGATTTCCCGCAGGCGCAGGTTTTCGGTGGCAAGTTCGAGTGAGGTATCGAGCGCCGTCACTTCTTCTTCTGCCTGTAATAATTGGCGATAGCTTTGGTCCAGTAACAGACTCAAGTCTTGCCGCGTTTGTGCTTTGGTATAACGGGCTTGCAAGAGTGCACTCTTGGCGGCCTCGACCTTACCACTGCGGCCATCGCGGCTGAGGATGGGCACTTTAACGCCGACGCCGACCATCCAATCGGGCTCTACCTGAGAAAACAGGCTGTCGTCTTCGTAAAGTGTGTAATTACCAAAAAGGAATACTGTGGGGTAATACTTGCCCTGTTCTAATGAAACCAAGCCATTGGCCTGCGCTTCCTTGGCTTCAAGCAATTTAAGCGCTGGATGTTGGCTCAACGTCACTTGAGTGAGCTGACCTAAAGACGGCGCATGCGGCAAGACAAATAGAGGTGACTCAGTGCCAACATCGCTTTGCTGCAACATGCGCGACAGGGCAATAACTGCCATTTCATGTTGACGGCGAGCGCTACCTAAATTGACTTTGGCATTGTCTAAGGCGACCTGCGCATTGAGGCGTTCAACCTTAGCGATTTGGCCTTCTCGCTCTAACGCTAGCGCATGATCAACATGCTTAATTAAAGAGCCAACGAGATCGGTTTGGGTATTCACCAATGCCAGCGTGACATCAACGGCGTAATATCGGTCCACCAGCAGGGTAAATAAATCACGGGTGGCAAGCTGTAATTCTTGTTGCTTCTCAGCCACCATAGCCGCGTGTATGCCTTGGGCTGCGGTGATCTGCCCGCCCGTATAAATCGGCCACATGGCTTGTAAGCTCGCACGGAAGATATCTTGCTCAGTAAAAGGCGTGACAAACATTGATCCCGGAATACTCGCCAGAGCACCGCCAAGGGCGGGTGGTAAAGTCGCGGGATCAAGGGAGGCTAAGGGATTGAGATCCCGAAGATCCAGTTCAATCGGTTTTTCGAGGTGGGTATAACTGCCATTAATGCTCAAGGAGGGCAGATTTAAGCTCTCGCCCGCCTCTTCTTCACCTTTAGCGCGATTAACTTCCTGGGATTGCGCTTGCAACTTGTCGCTCACCTTCAGCACTTGTTGCCAAGCGTCGGTGAAGCTCGTGGGCTGGGCATGGCCAGCCAAAGGCAATAAACAAGGCAAGGGCAGTAAACACAGCCAAGCCACACGTGATAGTTTCATTAACACCTCTAGAGTAGTTACTCTAATTTCCTTTGCGAATGATAACATTCATAGCAGGCAGCGGCTAGAACTCGCCTCCTTAAGTATGGCGTAAAGCTTAGGCTCTAGATTCTAGATCTTACGCTGTACCACCCACAGTTAAGCGATCTAACTTCAAGGTCGGCTGGCCTACGCCTACAGGGACACTTTGGCCGTCTTTACCGCAAACGCCAACACCTTGATCTAAGGCCATATCGTTACCGACCATAGAAATCTGGCTCATAGCCTCAGGGCCGTTACCGATTAAGGTAGCGCCCTTAATGGCTTGTGTGACTTCACCATTTTCAATCAAATAGGCTTCAGATGCGGAGAACACAAACTTACCCGAAGTGATATCCACTTGACCGCCACCAAAGTTCGGCGCGTAAATGCCCTTCTTGACTGACTTGATGATCTCGCTTGGATCCGACTCACCGGCCGTCATATAGGTGTTAGTCATACGTGGCATAGGTAAATGCGCGTAAGACTCACGGCGACCGTTACCCGTTGGCGCAACACCCATTAAGCGAGCATTGAGTTTGTCTTGGATGTAACCCTTTAAAATACCGTCTTCAATCAATACGGTTCTTTGGGTTTGTACACCTTCATCGTCGATACTCAGTGAACCACGACGATTAGGCAAGGTGCCATCGTCGACCACAGTCACTAACTTAGACGCAACTTGCTGACCAACCTTGCCGCTAAAGGCACTGCTGCCCTTACGGTTAAAGTCGCCTTCTAAACCATGTCCAACCGCTTCGTGGAGCAATACACCGGGCCAGCCATTACCTAACACCACTGGCATTTCACCCGCAGGTGCATCGATGGCATTTAGATTGACCTGCGCTTGACGCACGGCTTCGCGGGCAAAGGCAAAACACATAGGTAAACCCGTGTCATCGCTTGCCATTAAAACACCGTAGTCATGACGACCACCACCACCGGCGCCGCCACGTTCACGTTTACCGTTTTCTTCCAAAATCACGCTACAGTTAAAACGCACCAGAGGACGGATATCGGCCGCCAGAGTGCCATCACTCGCAGCAACGAGGATTTCTTCGTGCACACCAGCAAGGCTAACCACCACTTGAATAATCCGGCTATCTAGACTGCGAATAAAAGCATCGGCTTCTTTCAGCAGGTTGATTTTTTTGACTTCTTCCATCGCCGCAATCGGATCTAAGCTGTCGTATAACGCCAATGCTTTTTGACGTTTAAAGGCTTGTACCTGAGTCTGCTCACCCGCACTAGCAATGCCACGGGCAGCCTGTACTGCAGCGCTTAAGGCGGCAGGAGTGATATCGTCGGCATAGGCAAAACCCGTTTTCTCACCGCTGATGGCCCGCACGCCCACACCGCGTTCAATATGGAAACTACCGTCTTTGATGATGCCGTCTTCCAGCACCCAAGATTCGTGGCGACTACCTTGAAAATAGAGATCGGAATAATCGATTTTGTGCTGATGTATGGTGTTTAGATAGGTTTGCAGGCCATCTAACGCTAACCCATTCTTCAATAAACTTTGCTCTACTTGTGCTAAAAATGGCATCTATGCTCTCTTTGACCCCAAGGGATCTTGATATTCTGAGTGTAAATTCGGTGTACTAATTCTATGTGTTAATGCTGCATATCGACTCAAGCGCAAATTCAGCATTTCAACTCGTCTGCTGGCTATTGGCGCATTATTTCAAGCTTGGTTCAAGGAAACGATTATGCTGCATGACGGGCATTTTACGGCGAATACTGTGCACTTCGGTTAAGTCGACCTCTGCCTGTACCCAACCCGTACCGGTTTTGAGTTCAGCCAAAATATTCCCCCAAGGACCGACTATCATGCTCTGCCCCCAGGTTTCTCGACTGCCTTCGTTATGCTGTCCCCACTGAGCTGCAGCGAGAATAACGCATTGGGTTTCAATCGCTCTGGCCTGTAACAATACTTGCCAATGGGCTTCACCGGTGACTTTGGTAAAGGCCGACGGCAAGGTAATGATCTCGGCACCCGCAAGACGCATCGCCCTAAATAAGTCGGGAAAGCGTAAATCATAACAGATGGCTAAGCCAATTTTGCCAAAAGGTGTATCGATAACGCTAATGTGATCACCGGGGCAGAAGGTTTCGCTCTCACGATATTGTTTTGTACCATCGGCAACATCCACATCAAAGAGATGCAGCTTATCGTAATACCCTAAAGTATCACCTTTATCATCAAACAGATAACTGCGGCTATAGACGCGGCCATCCTCAGCCAGCGCCGGAATAGTGCCTGCCACCATAAATACCTGATATTTGGCGGCCAGTGCACTTAACGCCGATTTGAGCGGACTCTGATGAGCATCACCCGCATAGGCGAGTTGCTGACTTTCGTGGCCACCAAACAGTAAACTGCATTCGGGCAACACGACTAAATGGGGCGCATCGGCATCCCGTTTGAGTTCGTTAAGCTGCGATTCGATAAACAGCAGATTGGCGCTGACGTCGCGACTGCTCTGACATTGCAACAGGCTGATGTGCATTCTGATCTCCCTGAATTTGCTTAATCGGTTCTACTGCTGGCTGATTCTCTGGTGTGGCGGGCGTGACGGGTACTTCAAGCGAAGGCGTTGCTTGAGGTTGCACCAACTTTAAATCGGGCGCTTTAATTTGATCTGTGGCTGGCTTTGGCTCTTCTGACTTTAACTCTTCAGATCTGGCCTCTTGAGGCTTAACTGCTTGTGGCTCTGATATTTGAGAAAGTGGCGCTTGAGTTGGCTCAGATTTAGCGTCGCTTGGTTTGACTTCAGTTGACTGAGCTTCAGTTAACTTAGTTTCAGTTGGCTTAACTTCTGTTGATTGAGCTTCGGTCGATTTCGCTTCTACCGGCTGAGTGATATCGGCGTTATGACTCGCGGCTTCGGTCGGTGCAGCTGGGCGCTCAACTCCAACAACAGGTAAAATAGCCTCGGGAATTTCAATCTCCTTACTCTTACGTTCCAGCTCTTCAACCACAGGTTCAGCCATAGTGCCGGTCACCCGAAAACGAATTTCTGAAATTACTTCAATCACAGGCTCAAGCACTTTTGTCAGGGCAAATGCGCCCAGACCGAGCGTCCACGCACTGGTACTGAGCAATACCACTGTCGGTACGCTCGAGGCCAATTGTGGCACAAAGCGGATATCGTAATTCAAACTTTCAGTGGTGAGATCCGTATAGCCACGGACCTTCATATTGCCCGCAATCGCATCCATTTCGGTATCAGTGGTTTTCACCACGCCATTATCAATTTGCAGATTGCCATTGAAGGAGTTGAAATACATGCCCTGACCGAAGACATCGGTGAAATCCAGCGACAGTTTACGCACCAGAGAATCTAAGCTGAACAAGGAGAAAATCCGTGCGCCCTTATCACTCACCTGAGATAAATGCCCTTTGCCTAAGTCAAATTTCACCTTGCCATTTAAGGTTTCAAGGGAGAAAGCATAAGGCGCACCTTGCCAAGATAAATCCGCGTTAACCTTTAATGGCGCTTCATTCACGCCGGGATCTATGCCCAATTGGGCCGAGAGATAATTAAACTGAGTGGCGTTCAATTCGACACTCAGATCAGTTTTATTCTGCCCTGCCTGTTGTTGCCAAATACCACTGCCCTGCAAGGTCACATTGGGCGTAGTCAACGACAGAGTTTGGATTTTATAGCCTGCCGCTTGGGGGCTCGCCTGCAAGACTAGCTTGCCAAAAGGTTTATCGAAGAAACGAAAATCTTCCACATTCACGGCCACGGGTGGCAGGTTCGTCAGCACTTGATCGCTGGCAAAATCGGCATCGGTATCCGGCTTAACCTCTGGTGAAAAATAGAATTTACTCGCCACAACTTTGAGGCCTTGGGTTCGCCAGTTGGGATAGAAATCGACCCAGCCGTCAAATTCGTTGGCAACGGTATTAAAACGCCAGCCCGTTTCATTGGGTTTCGCATTGAGCCTAAGCTCGGTCAGCTGTTGCCCTAAAAGGTCGAGGCGGCCAATATGGGAATCGATACTCGCCACAGCTGGGAATAAACTGTCATGGTCGATATCCTCGACGAGGATGCCGGTTTTAGGTAATGTTTCTTGGCCAACAAAGGCATTAATCACAGGTAACCAGTCGGCTAGTTTTGCCTTACCAAGGTCAATTTGAATATGACCTTTTTCAGTACTTCGGGCTTCATCCTGATCGAATAAACGCCCCAATAACAAATCAAAATAACTAAAGTTAGCGCCTTTTTCAGTATCGAAACCACCGATAAACTCGGCATGACTCGCCAGTTTGACATTTAAGGTCGCATCATTTTGATCGCCAATAAAATCAGCGACTAAAGGCCGCGGCTCATCTTCGGGTTTGGCAAAATATCCCGGGAATGACAGTTGAGTGCCAAGCATATCCGAAGTTACTTTGGCTTGAATTTGATAACCTTTTTCAGTAAACAGCATAGTCATAGCGCCGTCCCAACTGATTTTACCCTGATAGAAATCACTCAAAGGATTATGCAATGCTTCGGGGAGACGATTCAGATCCCAACGACTTTTGAGTAAAAGATTAAGGCTAAAATCTTTGCCTTTAGGCTGAGTATCAAAGGTTAAGTTGAGCGGCTGTTCGAACAAACGCGCTTTAATCCCTTTAGCAGTCACCACCTCATTTGCAAAGTCGACCATACCCGTTACGCCATTAAGCTGCAGTCCGGGCTGGGCAATATATACCGGCGTGTTATCAAAACTAATTTGACCACGAATATCTTCTGCGCCTCCGTCATACAGCGGAATACTGATATCCAAATTACCAGTCACAGCGCCTTGTACTTGCACGACATCTAAGGTTTTACCCACTGAACCCGCCAAAGGCGAGGCTTGCAACACCTTAGTCGCCGCGCTGCCTTGGGTGGCAAGTTCAGCTTCAATCCTTAGCAGCGTGTGTTCGCCAATAGCGGGAATAAATACATGGGCACCCGTGGCATCCACGTTCATCAGCTTGCCTTGGTTGAGCCAAAGATCCATACGAGCATTTTCAAACAAAGCATTAAGGGATAAGTCTGTGACCGCAGGCCAATCGGGTTGAAACTGGAATTGGGCATCCGTTAAAGTAAATGCCGCTTGAAACACGCCGCTATTGTCATCGAAGGGGAAACCGTTTAACGGACCACGCCAAACGACCTGTGCATCTTGAGTCTGACCCGCTTTAAGCCCTGTATCCAAATATTCAGCCAGCGATTCGCCCATCGCCTTATTGGGGAAATACTTGTCGGCATTGGCGACATTATTGATATGAACATTAGCGGCCAGCGCCATATGCGCCGCAGCACTGAAATCCAATTTAAGCGCAGCATCTAAGCCTATGTCATCGTTCTCAAGCTGCAACTGCGGCAGATTTAAACTCAACTCTGCAGTATTGAACTGCCCATCAATTGCCGCACCGTTAAAGACGAGTGGCGCCGAAAATTCATCTCCAAAATCCACGGTATAAACTTGTGCAGGCAAAGAGAAATACAGCGTCTTGTCTTGCCAATGTAAGTTCAGATCCAAAGGATGGGTATTGGGGATACCGTCGACCTTCTGCCAATGTAGCTGTTTCACTTCAGTAGTGGCGAGCGAAGGCTGATCGGCCTTTTGATACAGTCGAATGGGCCCAATGCTGGCTTCAGGCGCTAAAGCATGCCATTGATGTAATATGGCTTTATCGACTCCGGGGAATAGCGGTAACAAGGGTAATAGGTTTTGAGTGTTAACTTGATTCACATAGGCAAAGAATTCGTCATGTTGGCGCTTAGCCGCCAGCGTTAACTGCGGCCAATGCTCACCGTTAGTGACAAAATCGAGCCCTGAGCTCTGTACTTCCCAGCCAGAGTCCTTTGGCTGCCAAACGATATCACCCGCTTGGATTTCAAATCGTTGTGGCACTTCCTTTAAGGTCCATTGCAACCAGCTCGGCTCAAAATGCACCATGGCAGAACTAATGCTGCGATCGGCAAACGTAAGCCAAGCCTTAAGATTAACGACCCCTTCTAAGGGTAATTTTTTGCTCGCATCATAGGGGTTAGGCTGACGCGATGCCCACTCACCTAAGTCTAATGAGTTAGCCGCCAGATAAATCTGCCCCGTTAAGCTGTCGGGATTCGCGCCATCGCCATTGAGATCTAACTGTAATCCCAGAGATTCATGCTCAGAGGCATTATCATCGAGATACAGTTCCCCTGCACCGCGGTGACGCTCGCCGTTATTGCGCCAGTTTAGCTGGCGAATATGGATCGGGCGAAACTCTTGGCGCAAGCTGAGCAGCTGCACTGTGGCATGGGTTAACGAAAATCTGTCGAGTTGCTTGAGCAATAATGCATAGAGCCAATCAATTTGCGGCGCTTTATTGGTTGCGGCGGGATTATTTTCGGTTAGCTTGTCGATGTTTAACGCGATATGGACACCATCAAAATTGACATCTTCAATACGCGGCGTGAAAGTCAGCAACGATTGCCAAAAATCTAACTTTACTTGCACATTCTTGATAATCAGAGTGACAGGCAACTGCTCCTGCGGCGGGATCACTAAACTATCTATGTTAATTGCCGGACCAAACGCTTGCCAGTGAGCGGATAATTCCCCCACTTGCACATCAACCTTATATTCGTTTTTTACGTAATCAACCAGTTGCTGGCGCACCCCATCAACCTGCGGCAATAAGCCACGGATCAAACTCACTGCAAGCGCAAATAGCACTAAGATTAGCGCGATAAATTGCCAACAAAAACGACTTAGTTTTTTTGCAGTAAAAGGTGCTGCCACTACATCATCACCACATCGTATTTGTTCTGTGAGTACATAGGCTCATTTTGCAAACGGATACGCTTACCTATGTAAACCTCAAGTTCAGCAATCAGATGATTTTCATCGGTATGCAGGCTTTGATACACGGCTGGCGAACAGTACAACAGGAATTCATCGGCATCATAGGCGCGGTTTAATCGAATGATTTCGCGAAACACTTCATAGGAAACGGTCTCAACCGTCTTCATGCTGCCCGTGCCATGGCAGGCGGGGCATTCGCCGCAAACCACATGCTCTAAGCTCTCACGAGTTCGTTTACGGGTCATTTCAACTAAACCTAAGCCAGAGAATCCACTTACATTGGTTTTCACTCTGTCTTTAGACAAAGCGCTGGTTAAGCTGCTAAGAACACGAGCCTTATGATCCGCCGTCATCATGTCGATAAAATCGATAATTATGATACCGCCGAGATTACGCAGACGTAACTGCCTCGCTATGGCTTGGGTCGCTTCGAGATTGGTATTAAAAATGGTTTCTTCAAGATTTCTGTGCCCAACAAAGGCGCCGGTATTGATATCCACAGTCGTCATGGCTTCGGTCTGATCGATAATCAAATAGCCGCCAGACTTGAGCTCAACCTTACGGCCAAGCGCACGTTGAATTTCGTTCTCCACATCGTAGAGATCGAAAATTGGCGCAGGCCCTGAATAATGCTCAATCTTCTCGGCAATCTCAGGCATAAACTCTTGGGCAAAGGACTGTAACTCGGCAAAGGTACGGCGAGAATCGACCTGAATACGGTCAAGTTCAGTGCCAACAAAGTCACGCACAATCCGCACTGGTAAGGCTAAATCTTGATATAACAAAGACACACCGCTGCGCTTACGTCGCTCGCTCACCTTTGACCAAACTCGGCGTAAAAACGCCGCATCTTGGGATAATTCGTCTTCACCCACACCTTCGGCGGCGGTGCGGATAATAAAACCACCGTCATCATCGACATAGGGCAAAGTGATTTGCTTGAGGCGACTACGTTCTTCTTCAAGCTCGATACGCTGGGAAACACCAACGTGGCTAGAACCTGGCATAAAGACTAAATAACGGGAAGGCAGCGTGATGTCGGTTGTCAGACGTGCGCCCTTAGTGCCCAGCGGATCTTTAACCACTTGCACCATAATATCTTGTCCTTGGCGGACTAATTCGGCGATATCGCGGACAACGAAATGCCCTTTCTCAACATCGGCAACGCATTCAGTGTGCGGCACTATGTCGGACGCATGTAGAAACGCGGCTTTATCTAAGCCAATATCGACAAAGGCGGCTTGCATACCGGGCAACACACGGCTGATTTTACCTTTGTAAATATTGCCAACTAAACCCCGTTTCATCCGGCGTTCAATGTGTACTTCTTGCAGCACGCCATGCTCAACTAAGGCAACCCGTGCCTCAGAGGGGGTTACGTTGATCAGTAATTCTGAACCCATCTTGCGCTGTATTTTATTTGGATTTAAGCGACTGGTATTCACGACTCACCCCATTCGGGAAACTAGATTAATTAATCGAAGCTACAAACTAGAATTTACAAACTAGAATTTATAAACTAGAAGTTACCAACTATCTAAGCATGAAAACCGAATAAAGGTTCAAGGCTAAAGATAACGTCATGGAGATACTCGATTAAGAGCCTAAAACCTCCACAAGGTTCATTCTAACCTCAAGCCTAAGCCGCAATACCAGCCACAAGCCGTTAAATCAGCCCAACCTCGGCTAACAACTCACGGGTTTCAACCAAAGGTAAACCCACAACGCCAGAATAACTGCCTTCAATCGCAGCCACAAAGCAACCACCAAGCCCTTGGATACCGTAACTGCCAGCTTTATCCATTGGCTCTTTTGAAGCGACATAAGCATCAATATCGGCGGCCGATAAGGCGCAAAAACGCACTTGTGTTTCGACCAAACGCACTGAGGTTTTGAAGCTTAAATCGGCATCCGCTTGGTAAGTCAGCGCCACAGCGGTCATTACTGTATGCGTTCGGCCAGATAATTCACTGAGCGTACGCTTAGCATCGGCCACATCCAGCGGTTTGCCTAATATTTGGTTTTCAAGCACAACGATAGTATCAGAACCTAATACAGCAGGCTGTGACATATCTGCGCATAATGCCAGTCCAGCTTGGGCTTTTTCGGCAGCTAAACGTCGCACATAATCCCTTGGCGCTTCACCTTGCTGCACGGTTTCATCGATATCCGGCGCCACTTGCGTGAAACAAAACTCAGGACGACCGAGCCCAAGGTGGGCCAATAATTCTTTACGACGTGGTGAAGTCGAAGCTAAAACTAAATCCACAGTTAGCGAACCTTATAATGACGTCGAACCCGACGTAGAATCCAAAATATCCAAGGCCAGATCACGAGTCCCGAAATCGCAGGCAAGAATAGATCGGTATCGAACACCGCCTCTTGCATGACAAACTCGACCCAGTAAATCACTAAGTGATACATACAAATGAGCAGCATGATCACCAACGACTGTTGCCATTTAGGGAAATTTCGCAATCGCTGGCAATGCAAGATGGCGACATAAATCACCAAAGACATAGCTAAAGAGCGCACGCCTAAGGTAGCGCCCAATAAAATATCCAACACTAGGCCTAACATCCAAGCGGTTAAGATGTTGTATCTATGGGGTAATGCGATAGACCAGTAGAGCACAATCATCAACAACCAGTCGGGACGCCAAGCATCAACCGCACTCGGTAAAGGCATGATCTGGCTGATCACGCCGATAAATAATGTCACCCAAACAATAAAGCGCCCATTGGCAGCTTGAAAGCTCATCGATGCACCTCTGTCGCTGGAGAAGTGGTTTCCGTTGCCGGTTTGGCCACAGTGGCTGCGGGTGTCGTCACAGGCTTAGTCGTCTCTGCAGATGTGCCTTCAGCAGGGCTTGCGCTGCCGATTTTTGATGCCTCTTCGCTAAGCGATTGATCCGCAGCAGGAGCTGTGGACTGATTTGGTAAGGTCACACCTGAATCGGGAGACGGCCAAATCAACAACACATAACGAATACGATCTAACGCTGCGAGTGGTTGAGCAGTGACTCGAGCATAGCTTTGGCCGTCTTCAGTCAAGACTTCCAATACCCGTGCGACGGGATAACCTTCGGGGAAGCGATTGCCTAAGCCTGAAGTCACCAATAAATCGCCGACACGAATGTCTGTACTCTTGGCCACATGGCGCAGTTCTATCTCATCAAGCTCACCCGTACCATTGGCGACCAGGCGCACATCATTACGGGTAATACGCACAGGTAAACCGTGTGATACGTCGGAGAGCAATAACACCCTGCTGGTCATTTCACTGACCTGCACCACTTGGCCGACAACACCTTGCGCATCCACCACTGGCTGACCGACAAATACACCGCTACGAGAACCGTGATTCAGCACCACGTAGTGATGGAAAGGATCGCTGGCGACCTCTAGCACTTCGGCCACCATCTTGCGCGAATCCAGATAGGCGGGTGAGCCTAACAATGCCCGCAAACGCTCATTTTCTTGGCGTAAATGTTCGAAACGCTGTAAGCGTTCACTCATTAGCAGTTGTTGTCTGAGCAGTTCTTTATTCTGCAGTGCCAACATATTACGGGTGGCAAAACTTTCAGATGACCAGTCGAGCGCTGCGCCTGGCATACTGGCTAAATACTGTAATGGACTAAAGACAGAGGAGAGGTTTTGCCGAACAGGATCGAGGCGATGATTAGCCACGAGCAAAGCCACCGACAAAATAATTGCCAGTGTCAGACGGAATTGGTTTGAAATACCACGAACAAAAATTGGCTTCATAGGAAAGCTAAGGCGGTGATTAACCGCCCTATACCGAAGTTAAATTAGGTTTCTTCGGAGAACAGATCGCCGCCGTGCATATCAATCATTTCGAGGGCTTTACCACCGCCGCGTGCTACGCAGGTCAATGGATCGTCCGCCACCATGACCGGGATTCCGGTTTCTTGCATTAATAAACGGTCTAAATCACGCAATAACGCACCACCGCCGGTTAACACCATACCACGCTCAGAAATATCTGAAGCTAATTCTGGTGGAGATTGCTCTAACGCCACCATCACAGCACTTACGATACCTGATAATGGCTCTTGTAAGGCTTCTAAAATTTCGTTGCTATTCAGTGTAAAGCTACGAGGTACACCTTCCGCCAAGTTACGGCCGCGGACTTCGATTTCTAGCACTTCATCGCCAGGATAAGCGGTACCGATAGTGTGCTTGATACGCTCAGCCGTGGCTTCACCAATCAAACTACCGTAGTTACGGCGAACATAATTGATAATGGCATCATCAAACTTATCACCACCTATACGCACAGAAGACGAATACACTACGCCATTTAGCGAGATAATCGCGACCTCAGTCGTACCACCACCGATGTCCACCACCATAGAACCTGTCGCTTCAGATACAGGTAAACCCGCACCAATAGCTGCAGCCATAGGTTCTTCAATTAAATACACTTCGCGAGCACCAGCACCCATGGCTGATTCACGGATCGCACGGCGTTCAACTTGAGTAGCACCTACCGGCACACACACTAGAACCCGTGGACTTGGACGAAAAAAACTATTGTTGTGCACTTGTTTGATAAAGTGCTGCAGCATTTTCTCAGTCACATAAAAGTCTGCAATTACACCGTCCTTCATTGGGCGGATAGCTTGGATATTGCCAGGCGTTCTACCTAGCATTTGTTTAGCTTCTGTGCCGACCGCGGCAACAGATTTCTGACCGGAGCCACTACGCTCACCACGTATAGCAACAACAGAAGGCTCATTGAGGACTATGCCTTCGCCACGAACATAAATTAATGTGTTAGCTGTACCCAAATCGATCGATAGATCATTAGAAAAAATGCCGCGTAGCTTCTTAAACATGTAACTAGCCTGTATTCTGTGGAGTCAGAAGAAAAGAAAAATCAGCTAACTTTATCAATGCCACCCTGATTCCACAAGACCGATGAGGTTAACAATCGCTAATGAGATGATTTTTTTTCAAATAGCCCTCTTAAAAACAGTATTTAAGCGGAAAATACTGTTTATTGACGAAAATATCGACAGGCAAAAACAAAGAAACATACAAGCCAACAACAAATATCACACTAGTAGCTTGCATTTAAAATTTGTCACTAGGATTTTAGTCAACCTCAATAACTGAAACTGACGCCCAATTAATACGAAAGACTCAGCTCAATCTAATGACTGTAATCACTTAGATTAGTTTACCTCACGCCAATAGATGATTCTGTCATGGCCACGATAACGGCCAAAATACGCGCTCGCCCGCGGTTCTGTGAGAACGCTTGGTGATACGCCATTCCAATTCCAGTACCATTCTAGCCATGGCGGCACATCCAAGGGCGCCGTCACTTGACCGCGGTATGGTGCACCACTTGAGGTGACAGCTTGCCAGAGCAACTCAAATTGGCCAGCTTGGAATGTAGCAGTCCCGCCAGAACGTACAACACTTTGTCCCGCTACTAAGTCGGGATCAAAGTTGTAGCCAAGACCGGTATTGTCCACCTGCGAACCCAAGCCATACACAGCCGTTGTGCAGCTATCGTTGGTATTCAATACCCAACTGCTACCATCCCAATATTCGGCTCGAGTCGGCATACGCAGTATTTCTGTCTCAGGACCATAGGTGTTATCCATCACCACACGGCCGTGACGCAAGATTTGAGTGCTGATTTTCTTAGCATTACAGTTAGTGCAATTGCCCGTCGTTGCCGCATCCATATCGGGTGAGGCGACATAGCTATATACCCCATTCGGCCGAGGATCGTTATCCATCAATTGCACGCCAATATCAAGCAGCTCGAAAGGACCATCTTGATACAAATTCGTCGCCACATTTGGGGTCACCCGAGTAAAGTTAGCTCGGTAAGAAGCATCAACCATCGCCACGCCTTGATCCCAACTATCAGCATTTATAAGTAAGGCACTTAAGCGACTCTGTAAATCGACACCATTATTGTTGTTTTCTCCCACTAATTTGGCTGTAGCCAGGGAGAATGGCGGGAAATAGTTTTTCGTTATATCCCCCGCGATATTTAAAGCACTGAGCTTCATCGACATAGGGAACAACTGATCCATATAGCTAAAGCTGCCACAGGCAGGTATGACAGATATGTCACTGACTAAAAATCTATCGGGCACAAAACGGCCAATATTAGCAGAATAGCCAATTGGAATATTTAAGCTGCTTGCCGTCCCTAAATAATTAGGGCTCGCCTGCGCCGCAATTTGGAATACCCCCACTTCGCTAATCGTCTGATTAGTTAAGGTATTGAGATTATTGGCCTGTGCCGAGTGGCTATAGGATGCCACGCCTAACGCCCCATCATGGCCACCACTGGCAATGCTTGGCGCAACGACTTTACTAGCAAGCCGCATGGCTTGATCGCTAAAGTTAGGCGTAGATAAGTTGCCCGAGCAAAAGTCCTTATCGCCATCTTTCTCCCAAGCCATTGCCTGAACCGTCATACCGAAACTTTGTCCGGCTTTACGGTAGGCATTACAGCTCATATCTGCACTTGGGCAACTGGCGCTAGCATCCACGGGTTTGACGCACAAACCCGCTGGCACACTGACAAATTGGTCCGAACCTATCATCACTAAGCCTTGCTCGTTACCACTGCCGATATACTGGGCATCGAGTTGTAATTTGCCCGCATCGGGGTAATTCACTGAAATACTTGCCTGTCCGTTAGTATCAAACACCAGATTAACCGCCGTAGGCGAGGCGCTCGAACTGCCAATGGCCGTATTGTTGATAGTGACGGCTTTTGGCGAGATAGGCGCACTCGGCGTTTGGTAAACGCTCCAGAAATTCAGCGTTTTGCTCTGGCTTTGGAAGCTTGGAACACACTGCTGAGTCTCATCAGATTTATTCACCGCTTTGACTAGCACCTCAACGGGCTTATTAGCCAATTTATCGGGCACATCGAAGACAAAACCACTGTCGGCGAACTTGAGTGAACAGTTATTTTCACTCAGTCCCCCATTCCCAATACGGCAAAGGGTTTTACTTAAAGGTTTGGTTGTCGGGCTCGAACCTTTTACACCTAAAGTCACAGTGCCAGCAGTATTACGCCTTAGCTGCAACTGAGTACTGCCATTACTAAAACTCACTTGATTACCGCCACCCCATATTCCTTCTGAGGCTGATTCGGGTAACAAGGTCGCCGTCAAAGGATCTGTAAAGAGCTGGCTACAACTGGCGTTGGCACAGGCTCGAATCGTCACGGTTTCGGGATTACAGGTTAATCCCTGCCCCGTATGGTCAAACTCAAAATGATCAATTTGGGCGCCAATAGGATTGGATTTTAAGGCACAAATTTGCACATTATCAATTTCATGATTGTTATTAGAACCACCAGTAGATCCAGTCAGTGACATCAAAAAGTCACTGGGGGTCGCCGCTTGCCCTGGTTGTGCGATGGCATTAAAAGCAGGGATTAAGGTGACAAACCCCGACCCCGCATTACGTTCAACCTTCACTATCGACTGGCCCGAAACCTGCGAATCTATAGTAATTTTATATCTATGGGCAGGCGAGACATTGTTACCATCGACCGTGGGAGATAAACAGTTGCCATTGGTATTACTGCTGCCATTGTTACAAGTCCCCTTCAAATAACGGTATCCTGAGGTACCAGTACCAGAGCCACGCACCGCAACTGATTGGCGACGTTGGCCGATATTAGAACTGCCGCCTTCGCCGGAAAAGTTACCAAACTCATCGATCCCAATACCCAACCAGCCGCCAGCAAAGCCGCTAATGCCGGGCTTAAATCCATAACCTAAGGGACCGCCAAAGGCACCGGGCTGGGGCGTAATGGCGGCATCTGATAACACCACTGCAATTCCATCTGCACCAGTACCACCATAGGCATAGTGATCGAACTGGATCTCGACCAAGTTATTGGCTGCAGGGAATAATCTTTGATAGGTCGAAGCGGTGGATTGATCTGATTTCGCTTCTGTTAAGCGCATACGGCCACTAACAACCGAAGGAGTAAAGGAACCACTACTACGTGAAACCACCCAGTCATTGCTTAAAGCACCCAGAGAGAAACGATCATTAAAGCACTGTAAAACGGGCGCAGGATTACAATTTGGAACAACATCAATCTTTGCAGCATTATCATCAAATTTAATACTACTGTTGCCCCCTAAACTAATATTTTTTGCAGTAATAGCTCCTTCCAAATAAGAACTACCGTCTAGCACCGCATTTCCTTCTGCAACAACATAGGATTTAAGAGATGCCCCTCCATTGAGAGTGAAATTTGAATAGCTATAAATGAGAAATTTTTCAGCCTGGCCAATGGTGTTTAAATTGTAATGTCTATAGTTATTCTTAATAAAAAATGACACAGTACCAGTTGTTGGAAAGACCAGAGTTACACCGTCATTAATAGATAAAGTTTCAATCCAATATTGCCCTGCAGCCAGTTCGATCCGACCCGAAGTAGCTGTAAGGGACTTCATTTTATATATGCCACCATCACTCACAAAACGAATTGTCTTATCAGAACCGCCCTCCAGTAAAATACGATTATATTCACCTTCAACGATATCAATTTTTGTATTATTCCATGTTGGAGGGCCGACATTTACAGCACTTGAAGACGAACATTGAGAGAAATCAATACGATTAGAAGGTAAAGTTGCAATATAATCCCCTGCACGGCACAAACGATAAGAGTTATTAGATGTTACACACAAATAGTCATAGCTGTATCCTCCTTGGAAATAGTTATAAGTTGGTAAGTCACTATACCAACGGCCAGCATTATTAGGAGCATTATATAAATAAGAACTGTTGAAGGTAATTGAACCGTTTCTGTCGTAATTATTTACACCTTCTATAAATGTTGTAGTCCAATCAGCTTTCACCAAATGGGATGTGAATGCCATGATTAGGGGCAAAAGGATTAATGGGAATTTGGCTATTATTTTGTTAAATATCATTTTTGATAGCTTAGTTGCCACGGGCTTCTACCTCAACTTGTCGACTTACACGGGTATCACCACTCTCGCATACCGCTTGGCTCTTAATGCGGTACTGGGTAACAGAATCCACAAAATACGACTTACATTGCAAAGTCACGCTACAGGCATGAAAACCTACCACATCGGGTGGCGCCCAAGAGCTATTTGACGAACAAACGCCCACGGCACCATTTAGCGGGAATAATTGCGCCAACGCCGCATCCGCGCCACTGTTTGCTGCCGCTAAGGCACGGGTTCCCCATACTTCTTGGGTGAGCCCAACATCACCGTCTTCCACAATATTGATCAGTGCCGATGCCAGCAGAAACATCACGGTAATCACAAACACGCCAATGATTAACGCACTACCACGCTGGCGCACAGGCAGAGCGTAAGATTTTGATCTTGATAGTGATGATCTGGATGCTGAGTTACGCCCTACCGAGCGACAATATGAATTAAGGAACATTGATCACCTGCACTTGGTGTCGATATTGGAACGTCTCACCATTGACATTAAATCTTGGCTGCAAGTGCACCATGGCATTATTGACTAAACTCGATGGCGTTAAGATCAACGGCAAGTCATTACTATTATCGAGACGATTCGCCACACTTTGCGCCATTAACACCCCTGTCCCCATATCGATAGGGCGAGGCTGGCTGTTATTAAACTGATACCCAGTATAGCGCTGCAATATGAGCTCATTACTCGCGGCGGCCTTTTCAAAACAATAGCTCACGGGGGCCGAAGCAAAATAAATCCGTTGTCGCGGTGACGCCTCAGCAAAGCGAGTTGACGCCATAAAGGTGAGAGTGACTTGATTAGCCAGATTAGGCGGCTCACCTGGGGGGGTAAAAGTTTTAATCTGTGCCCGCTTTTGTCTGGCACTGTTATAGACATCGCTATCGGTCAAAGGATAAATCCAAATATATTGGTTTTCCTTAATCTTATCGGTCGCATTGAGAATCACAGTTCCCGTTAAGGCAGTCGCATTCGGTGCTATCGGCATAGATAAATAAGTGGTGCTGGCTTCAATAGGCACAAATTCAACACATTGATAGGTTAACGAATCACTATTAACACGCACACTGCTCGGCAAGGCGCTGCGTAGTTCACGGGTCATTCGCTCAACGGCAAAACGGCTCTGACTGAGTACCTGATCGACTGAACTCGACTCTACAAAAATCCGCGTACCAAAAATAATAAAACTACTCACCCCGACCACAAGAATCCCCAGAATCAAGATAACTGTGACCATCTCGACTAAGGTAAAACCCCGTTTGGATGTTTGCATACGCTTTGCTGAAAAAGAGCCCATTAGTAATTGCTCCTTACCAGATTGTAAGTGATCACTTCGTTGTCCGGCGTCGTCACATTAATGGTCACTAGCTTAGTATTAGGCGCAGGCCCATAGGCGACAGTGACACTTAATTGATAGTTAGGATAAGCAGCGGCATAGGTTTGGGTTGAGTTGAGCATAGTGGCGTTTTGACTTAAACCGTGATAATCGTCCACATCGTTAAAATCGTTACGGCCCTCGCCTTCATTAGGCCATTTCCACTCTGATGGCCCTAAACTGGTCACATTTGAGCAAGGTAATCCTAAAGGACTACCACAGGCAGGCACACCGCCATTGGCATTAGTGTTTTGATCGTAACGCTTGCCCCAGATCTCATTCATCACCGAATGAGCAAGCTCGGCACTCTTCACTCTATGCAAAGTCTTAGCCGCACGATCCGCCTGTGGGAATAACATACTGGTTAACATCACAATCGCAATGGCAATCACCAGCATGCCAATCACTAATTCGATAAGGGTAAAACCCTGCTGTGGTTTGGCTTTTTTAAATGCTTTTATTGATGCTTTGCCCAATAGCAACCGAGGATTAATTCGCATAAATATAACCCTCGCTGGAGACGTTAATCATCACAGTGTCATTAGCAATCACACTAATGCATGGCCCATTACAAGCCAACGAAGGTCTACCATTGATATCGAAGTCGAGGCTGAAGTTGCTGCTGTTAGTACTGTTAGGGCCTACTAGCACTAATTGAGCACCACCTTGAAAAGCTTGGCTATAAAGCGGGTTTGGCGATAATACAGTACCAGAACAAGCTGCCCCATTTCGGGCTGGGAATTGACTCACTTGATAATCAGTGGCGGAGACAGTTACACGAAAACACCTGTCAGTATTATTGAGCGCTTTCTGCTGTACTTGACGCAGCTCGCTAATGAACTCATTACGTAAACTATAGGCACTGTAAGAAGACTGAGTAAACAGGCGTGGCAGTACAACCACAGCAAGAATTGAAATCAAGATGATGGTCGTCACTAATTCAACTAAGGTAAATCCGGCCTGTTTTGACATAGAGAAGTTAAGCATCGCTCGGGTTAATTGCTGATTTCAAGTGCTAAGTTCAGTTTCTGCCAACTATATGATTAACGCAAATAAATGTCGGTAAATTCTTGTCGGACTCATTTCTTTAAAATAATGTAAGAACCGCATTTTACCTAAAAAAAAAGGCCTGCTAGGCAGGCCTTTAAGCATTAAAAGACTTAACAGCCAGTTACTACAGGAGTCACTGTAATTGGACCGTATGCAGTCAGATTATTAACGTATTGCACGTAACATTTACCAGGAGCAGTTGCAGCTAAAGGACTGATTTGCCCTTGAGGATAGAAATAAATGCTCTTACTTGCACTATCTTCCAGATAGATCCACTCACTTGATGTTCCGCTAGCAGCTGTTGCGGCCTTAATATCCAAAGCATTTTCCAAGGAACCAGTCCATACAGGTGTTGCATGTCCATAGTTAATCAAAACTGTTTTACCTGTAGATACACTAACAGATGGCGGGGTTGTGGCTGTTGAAGCAACTGTATTATTACCCGCAATTAATGACTTTGAGTTGATAAGCGTATCTGCACCTTTAATTGCAGCTTCTAGACCTTTAACAGTTGAAGCTCGAGCATCTGATTGTAGATTGATAAATTTAGGCGCCGCAGTCACAGCTAAAATGCCTAAAATAATAATAACAACCACTAATTCAATTAATGTAAAACCACTTTGCTTTTTCATTGACAATCCTTACTTAACAACCAGATGACTCAACATGATATTTAGGAAGATTACTAGAATCAGCCTGTTTATATTCAACCCAACATTTAACCGTATCTGAAGGCGTCAACTTTTTAGGATGAATTATTGCTGGAGTTGTAAGCGTCGTTGTGACCGCTGGCGCATCATCAATAGTCCACTCATTTGTGGTATCTAGATCAAGTACAACAGCCATATCTACTGCAGCTTGCTTCAGATACCCATAAACACCGTTTACTTTAACATCGTCAGCGGCATCAGAATTACCCTTATCATCGATGATAATGCTAGATGTTGCATTACTCTCTACCCCTTGAATCGCCGCCTTAGAATAAACAAGCGAATTAGCACCTTGCAAAGATGCTTTGACACCATTCAAAGTAGATGCGTACGCATCAGATTGAAGATTGATAAACTTAGGTGCCGCTGTGACAGCAAGAATACCTAAGATGATGATCACTACTACTAATTCTATTAAGGTAAAACCTTGTTGTCTTTTCATTCTTAATTACCTATTCAATAACTTTACAAAAAAGTTGATTAACTTAAGCATGACGCTTTAGTTTCTATGGTACAAATGGCGTTTGGGTAAAGCTTAACACTCTGCCCGTGCCGGGGTTATACACTATTCCCTTAGCACCTACCGTTGTTAAATCGGGAGCGGGAGTGGGTACACCATTCGTTTGATTTAGCACCAGCGAAGCCACTTGGTGGTAAACACATAAATCTAAACCAGCAACGACTGCGCCAGTAATTGAATTAGCACTGCCACCTGCAGCGTTAATGACACGGGCAGTATAACGTTGATTACGTGCATCTTGGTTAAATAATACGTTTCGTGGAGCGCTCTGCAACACGGTATTAAATACTTGTTGGCAACTGACATTTGTCATAGCTGTTGCACTAGTTACTGAAGTTCCCGTTGGATAACCAAAACGAGGATCGAGCGAAACTGACGTACCATCTAAGATCACACTGCTATTTTGGCGCCCATCGACTTCCCACTGCGAACGTACAAAGCTAACGGCAGTCGATAAACCACCGGCCACGCCGTCAACACTGGCGTCTTCAGCATCATCGGTGACATTTAAGAATCGTGGGATCGCGGTTGCGGCGAGTAGCCCTAAAATCACAATGACAATCACAAGCTCTATTAATGAGAAACCTGTTTGCTTAGTTTTCATATATATGCCCCATACTTAAGAAATTTTATTCTAACAGCTAAATCAATTTTAAAAAGCCTTTGAGTTAACAATATTTTAGGGTGCAGTCAAAAAAATGACCCTGCCAGAGTTCAGTTGATAGCCTAAACTATCGCCATTGTGCGACCGATAGTGACAGCTGTTATCCTTAACTAAATAATCAGCAACCAGCCCTGCGTTATCCACTTCGGCACCCATAAGTTGCTGCCACAAATCTTGGCAACCTTGGCCGTTTAACTGTTTAGGTTGTGGCCATCCTAAACTATTGATATCGACGACACTAAACTCAATGTCTTTGGATATGTTGTCAAACGCCTCCCAATTCAACTGCATCTGCGGCGGCTTGCCCAAAGATAGCCATTGGGAGCGCACCATCACCAGCACATTTAAGAAACGTGCATGATCGACTTCTAATCCACGGGCAGCGATTTGCGGTAAGGTAAAAAAGTACTTAGCACCAATCACCGCCATGATAACCAACACTAACCCTATGGTTATCATACGCCCATAGAGGCGTAATAGATCGCTTTCTGCCTTTTGCTGAGTCTGCATTTAACCTCAGCCCCACACATAAGAGAGGAGATAAACATTATCCATATCGATTATTTACCGCCCTTGACCACATTGAGCATATCCCACATGGGCAGGTATATCCCTAAGGCCAACACGAGAACAATCACGGCCACAAAACCGATCAAAATAGGCTCCAATTTAGCGGTGAGGTTCTTTAAATCATAGTCTACTTCACCCTCGTAGAAGTCTGCCGCATCATTGAGTAATTGATCAATTTGCCCTGTTTCTTCACCCACGGCCACCATTTGCAGCACTAATGGCGTAAATAACTTGCTCTGATTCGATACCCTTAACATAGAGTCACCAGACTCAATCCCACGGCGCATACCGACTATTTTGTCGTGCATGTAGGCATTATCTACCGCATCAGCCACTAAACTTAGGGCCTGCGTCATCGGCACGCCAGCGCTGAGCATCATAGAGAAACTGCGACAATAACGAGCTAACGTCGAGCGCTCGATAATCGATCCCACGGCAGGAATGTGAAGTTTCCACTTATCCCACTGCTTCTCGCCCTTTTCCGTATGGTGCCAATAACGGATGCCGATAATAGTGCCAATCAACACCACCAACATCAGCGCCCAATAATTCACAAACAGATTCGATGTACCTATCAGCACTTTTGTCGCCCACGGTAAGTCGGCGCCAAAGCGGGAAAACATCTCGGCAAACTTAGGGATCACCATGATATTGAGGATCACCATAGCGAGTGCAATCGCAATCAAGACAAACATGGGATAACGCATGGCCGATTTAATTCGCCGCCGTGTTTCCTGCTCACGCTCGATATAGCCAGAAAGCTGAATAAAGGCATCTTCTAACTTACCTGTGTTTTCGCCCACGTGCACCATAGAAACAAACAAGGAATCAAATACATCGGGATGTTGATTCATAGATGATGATAAGGGTCGGCCTGCGGTGAGCTGCTCAGAAATATCATTGAGCGCATCTTTCATCCGCTGGGAATGCGCCGTTTCAGACAAGCCCGCAATCGCCCGCAAAATCGGGATGCCAGAACGGGTCAAGGAGTACATTTGCCGAGTAAAAATCTGTAATTCTTCTAACGCGACTTTTCCACCAAATAACTTAGTCAGTGAGAATGACTTAACCACTTTGGCGACTTTGACCTCAAGGGGGATAATCCCCCGCGCCAATAGCATGTCAGCAGCGGCACTTTCCGATGCCGCATCCAATTGCCCAGTAACGGATTGACCTTGACCACTGCGTCCACGGTATTGATAAATCGGCATAATTACGCCTCAACGCCTTGTTGGCTAATAATATCCTTCGACAAAGGTATTTGTGATTCACTCACATCCTCTACCAGCTTAGCCACCTCTTCAATGGTCGTCATGCCTTCGCTCAAATATTGCAACGCTGACTCGGCGAGCGGAGTAAAATTCGGGCTCTGCAACGCGGCTCTGGCAAAATCCTGCGGATTACCGGTACGCATCGCATCGATCATCTTCTCATCCAACTCGAGGATTTCAAAAATACCGATCCGCCCACGATAACCGCTGCCGTTACAACTCTGGCAGCCGGTACCAATTCTAAAGTTCGCATGGCTAAAATCTTTATGACTCACACTACTCAGCCAGGCTTTTTCCTGCGGTGTCGGCTGATACTCAACGCCACAGTTATGGCAAACGCGGCGCACTAAACGCTGGGCAATAATCACCCTCAAGGCACTGGCGACCAAATAACTGGCGGCGCCCATATCGAGCAAACGCAGTGCACTGGTGACCGCATCGTTGGTATGCAAGGTCGATAGCACAAAGTGACCCGTTAATGCGCCCCTTAAACCAATCTCAACGGTTTCTTGGTCACGCATTTCCCCGACCATGATAATATCGGGGTCTTGACGCAAGGTGGTGCGCAATACGTTGGAAAAGTCTAAGCCAATCTTATGGTTAACTTGAACTTGGTTGATCCGCGGCAATTGATATTCAACCGGATCTTCCACCGTGATGATCTTACGGTCGGCGGTATTGAGCTCGCTCAAAATACCGTACAAGGTGGTGGTTTTACCGCTACCCGTGGGGCCTGTGACCAGTAGCATGCCGTGGGGACGTTTAATCTGCTTACGAATACGCGCCAAAATAGCGGGTGGCATACCGGTTTCGTTTAGAGTCAATAAACCCGCCGATTGATCGAGTAACCGCATTACTACAGATTCGCCATGGTAAATCGGCATGGTCGACATACGCACATCGATATGATGACCTTTGATCTCCATGTGGAAACGACCATCCTGCGGCAAACGTTTTTCAGAAATATCGAGTCCAGCCATTAACTTAAGTCGCAATACTAAAGCCGCGGCAATATTAACTTCATTCAGAATCGTTTCGTGTAGCTGGCCATCGATACGCTGGCGAATACGCAAGGCTTTATCACCGGGTTCGATATGAATATCCGAGGCGCGCATTTGCACCGCATCTTCAAAAATCGACTGCAGCAACTTAACCACTGTGGTTTCATTGTCACTATCGCCCGAAGTCAGACTGGCTAAATCGAACATCTCATCGGCGGCGTATTCTTCTTCGAGCTTACCGGCGATCTGAGCAATTTGGTCTGTACGGCGATATAAGTTATCAAACGCTTGCAGCAGTTGCTGCTCGGGCGCTACCGCTAACTTCAAACGCTTAGGTGCGATAAGCATTTCGAGATGATCAAGCGCCTGCAAATCTGCTGGGTCGCTCATTGCTACCAGTACGCTATCGCCCCTGTCTTCAACTGCTAAAGCACGGAAACGTCGGGCTTGCACCTCAGGAATAAGATGCACCACTTCCGCTGGGATTGGCATTTTACTGATATCCAGCAAAGGTACATTCAATTGTTGCGACAAGAACTGCAGTAACTGATGTTCTGTAATCGATTGCAGATCAATGAGGGTACGGCCCAGTTTTTTGCCCGTATTACGCTGCTCGCCTAACGCCTGTTGTAGCTGGGCTTCGGTAATAATGGCTTCTTGAACTAACAGATCGCCTAAACGCATTTTTAATCTGGGTTTCATTGGCTATCTCCTAGCTGAGTCAAGCGTTGTTCGATAAAGGCACTCGCCTGCGCCGATAAGCCTCTGTGGCCTAATGCAGTCCGATAGGCTTGGCGTGCTTGGGGGAATTGCTGCTGCGAATCAAGCGCATAGGCCAACCCCATCCACCATTTAGCCTGTTGAGGTTCTTGTTGTAATAATTGTCTATAGGCTTGTTCTGACAATGAAAACTGCCCTAGCTTTTGCGCCAAATCCGATTGTGCCATCCACTTTTGCCTCGCCAGCGGATGCGTGTCAGGTATATTGGCTAAGGTCACTAATGCGAGATCAGCCTGACCAGAGGCTTGCTGAACCCGAGCAAGCAATAAAGCAAAGTCTAATTGCTGCGGGAATAACAGCATGCCTTGCTGTAACACTTCACTGGCTTTGGCTAATTGACCTTGCCCATAATGCAGCGCAGCTAATTGCTTGCGCGCTTCGTGCATACTGGGGTCGAGCACTAATGTTTGATCATAGTAACTAATGGCTTCTTTGAGCTTGCCATCCCTTTCAGCCTCACTCGCAAGTGTAAACCGCTTCTTTGCTAGCTGCTTTGGGGTTAACTTCACCTCAGTAATCGCCATTTGCCCTTGTGCTTTGGGCGCAAGTCGATTAGCGCCAGCATCTGCTTTAACTTCTTGTACGTTAAACCCATTGCTCGCGTTACGTTGATTATCGGCGGCAACACTGGCACGCTCAGACATCACTAATGCAGAGGGCGCACCAGCGGTGACCTCGGCGCTTCGCACACTCGATATCGCACTATCTGGCTGTGGATGGCTTGGCTGCGAATGGTTTGGCTCGCTTACCGTGTCAACTTGGTTGTTTTCAAGTGCAAGACTCACATCTGTTTTCGACTGCGCTTGTCGCTCAGGTTCTATATTCCTTTCAAATTCAGGTGACTGACTCGATGCGATTTCGGTGGCACTTGGTTCAAACTCTTCACTATTGGCTGTCATTGTTGTCGCAATCTTCTGCGTAGTCGCAAGCTTCAGCGGTTCTGCAGCGGCATCAAGGTTAGATGAAGCTTCGTTTGAGGCCATACTCTCCGTTCGCACAGGCTCAGTTTGAGCGGTTAAAGTATTTTGTTCCTGAACTTGAGCCGAAATAGTCGCTTCTGCAGGCTTTGCCATGAAAGATTGCCAGCCATAAACCGCGCCGCCACCGAGTAGCAGTGACACTCCACAGAGCAGCAGCCAGTTAAACGGAGCGCGCCTGCGAGCTAAATACTGCACCTGCGGTTGAGTGACGTTACTGAGTTCGTGCCCCTGCTGACGTTTATCAAGATCCTGCAGCATCTTATTGATCACGCTCATACAACACTCCTCAAAACGTGTTGTAATCCCAAACCAAAAGCCACAGTTATCAAAGTGAAAAAAGGCAGCCATTTCCACGATAATAATCGGCGAACACTTGCATCTTCGGTATCTTGAATCGCTGCTTTAACGTGGGAGGTTTGCACACGCGTAGCGCCCTCGCCGAAACTCAGTAACAAGGCTTTATGGGCAAGAATATTGATCAATCTGGGGATCCCTCGGGACGCATAGGCAATCTGACGTGTTTCCCGTGATGTAAAGAGTGGTTCACCCGCACGCCCTGCTATGGCTAATCTGTGGCGAATATAAGCGTCGGTTTCATCCCATGTCAGTGGACGAAGATTGTAGCTAAAAGTAATGCGTTGTCTTAATTGCCTAAATTCTTGGCGTTTAAGCCTGTCATCTAGCTCAGGTTGCCCAAATAACACTACCTGTAATAATTTGCGTGTCTCGGTTTCGAGATTAGTAAATAACCGCAGCGCCTCTAAACTGTCGTCCGGCAATGCCTGTGCTTCATCAAGCACGAGTACGATGGTGTGACCGTGAGCACTTAACGCGAGTAGCTGCTTTTGGATACGACCAGTGAGCTGCTGCTGATCCATATCACTGGCGAATTTGAGCCCCAGCTTACTCGCCAATGCCCAACGTAACTCTGCAGGCGTGAGATAGGGATTAGGCAAAAAAGCACAATGAAATTTATCCGGCAGCTCATTGATAAGCTTACGGCAAATCAGAGTCTTTCCTGTCCCCACCTCCCCTGTCACCTTGATAAAACCTTCACCCGTTTGCAGCGCGGTTTGCAACACTTGCAAGGCTTCCACGTGTGGCGACAGGCCGAAAAAAAATCCGGTATTGGGTGTCAGTGAAAATGGGGGCTGGCTTAGGCCAAAATGCTTCTGATACATAGAAGCTTACTTTGTCTCCGGATACCAACGATCTAATAAGGTCTTAGAACGTTGTAGCTCAGTTTGCCAGGTATCGACGCCAACTACCGTAGGTTTTAACAGGATAATCAGCTCAGTTTTTTTCTTTTGCTTGTTGCGGTTTTTAAACAATTCACCGAGGAAGGGAATATCACCCAACAAAGGTACTTGCGATACCACTTCAATGTTTTCACTCTTCATCAAGCCACCTATGATGACTACGTCACCGGAAGCGGCGCGGATAACGGTATCAGACTCGCGAATTTCACTCTGCGCTAAAGGTAGCTCCAACGAAGCATCACTCACTTTGATATCTTTAGTCTGCTCTTTCACATCGATAACGGATGGATGCACGTGCAATAACACATTGCCGTCACTATCAATTTGCGGCGTGACATCTAAGGCAATGCCTGAGAAAAACGGCGTAAGCTCGACTTGTGGAGTGGTCACTGGCGTTGTGCCCGCAACGGTAGTCGATGACACGTCGGTGACAAAGTACTCATCGGTACCCACTTTAATCACCGCTTTTTGGTTATTCGATGCAGTCACCCTTGGACTAGACAATACATCCACATCGCCTTGGGTATCTAATAGATTGATCATAGTTGTAAAGTCGGAGCCTTTAATGCTCAACGAGGTCACACCACCAATCGCAGAGGTGATTTTATCGTTTAAACCAGGGCCTTTCGAAGTCCCAAAATTCACATTCGTATTGCCAACATGACCCAGCACATTGTCCCATTGGATACCCTGCTGATAGCCATCGGATAATGTGACTTCGAGGATCTTAGCCTCCAAGATCACTTGTCGCTGTAGATGACTCTCGGCGGAATTCAAGAAAGTACGCACTTGGCGTAATTCACTTGGGAAAGCACGAATAGTGACTAACCCCGCCTGCGGCGTGACCACCACTTGCCGCCCATTACCAGTGTCACCAATAATCGCCGTCAGCGTTTCTTTCAGCTCGCCCCAAAAATCAGTCTTAGTGCGCGAGCGAATAAATGTTCCGTTACTGCTATCGCTGCTGCCATTACTACTGGAGTTGTTGCCGTTACTGCTGTTGGAATTATTATTACTCGAACCATTGTTATTTGAGTTGTTATTGTTCGAATTACTATTGGAATTATTGCTATCGGAAATGCGTCCAGAACTCACTGAGGTCACAGATAAGCCGTCGCGCTCCATATAAAGATAATTCAGCGGAAACGTCTCGGTACGCATTCCAGCGGGGAACACTCTTAGAATGCGCCCTTCGCGGCTCACTTCGTAACCGTAGATATCTTCAACCACTTGAATCGCTTCACTTAAGGTTACACCTTTAAGGGATAGCGAAATCGTACCTTGCACATCAGGATGTACGGCAACACTCAGCGGCGTACCTTGGACTAAACTTGGAAAAAATACTTTAGCATCAACATCATGGGCAGAGACATCGAAACGGCGCTCAGTTTCCAGCGCAGGAGTCAAACCTGATAGCAATGCGCCTGAATTCAATTCCCGCTGAACCGCATCCGGCATAGTCGCAGGTGGTGGCGTGGTTGATGCTGCGGCCGTCGCCATTGAGGCCGCTAATTCCGCCTTACTCGCCTCCGGCTGTGGCCTGTTTGTGGTCTGACACGCCACAAGGCAAAGTGAGAGCAGAGGTGTAAAGTATTTAATCGCTTTCATCTGAGGTGTATTCCCTATCTCTCTGTTATTGCTTGAAACAATGTCAATTTCCGTCCATCGGACAGCGACACATAAGTGGGGGTAATCTTGACGATACTCAGCCCCTGAATGCTGTCACCAACAGATAATATCTTGTTATTTATCACAGCATAAGCCCTGTTGCCTGAACTCACTATGCTGTTAAGTACCATTGCCTGATCCTGCGCTTGACTCGCATGACCGACCACAGCAAAACCTTTACCGGGCAAGGTAGGGTCGCGCAGTGATTCAGCAGACGCTATAGGGCTACTAACCAATAACAACACACTGATAATATAAGGCTTATTTAGAGACACTGATAAAGTCCTTATTAATACTCAAGGTATAAAGTTCAATCTCTACTGTCGCTTTTGGATATTCCGCAACTTTATAGTCGAGACGCTTCCAATAAAGTTTATCTGGCATGGCCTCAACGGCTTCCACAAAGCGCAGCACTGAGAAGTAATCGCCCTCTAAACTTATACGAATACCATGGCTATACAGATTGAGTTTCTTCTCTTCACCCACAGCCAACAGAGGAATGGGTGCAATCGACATAAACTTAATTAATTTAATCCCTTGGACTTGTCCCAGTAAATTTCCCAGTAACTCTGGCATATAGTCTGCAGGCACCATGTCCACCATCTGCTCATTGAGCTGGGCATCTAAGGCTTGATTCTGTTGCTCTAACAAGACTAAACGCTGCTGGTAATCTTGATTGGGATCTAACGCTAAACGTTGCTGATACAAGTCAACCTGCTGGGCCGAAATCACGTTTTCTTGCTCTAAGGCTTTTAGCTGTTGTGACAACGCCACATGGGTTTTCCACAGGGACTCTAAGGGTAAATAACTCAGCATACCGACCACGGCCAGAATAGCGACTGAGATCAGCACTCGCTCGCGGCGACTTAACGCATCAAACTGTTGTCCTAGTTGGGCTAACTTTTGCTTCATTGCGCGGTCTCCTCCTTGTTGTCGCTCTTCAAGGTAAAGGCCAAAGGTTTATCTTCACCGCGATCCATACTCATCGACGAGAAAGCTTGTCCCTTTAAAGTCTGCGTTGTTTTAAGTTTGCCAATCCACTGCGGAATGCTTTGAGGATGGTCGGCAAAACCTTCGAACATAAAATCTTGCTCATTAATGACGATATGACTAAGCCACACGCTCGCATCCGACACGACCGCTAAATCTTTAAGTACAGGCGCAAACCCTCGGCTGGTTAAAGAGGCCCTAAGACTCAATTCACCCATGAGTAACTGCTTCAGCTCTAACTGTTGTGCCGCTAAATCGACTCGCGCAACGAGTTCGGCATCGGGTTTACGCGCTGCAATTTGTGCTTCTAATGCCTGTTTTTGGGTATCGAATTGCTGCTTCTGTTGAGCTGCGAATTGCTGGGCCTGTTGTAACTCACTGACTTGCCAGTAGCTATAACTGCCTAAAGCCGCAAATAGGACCAAAAATCCTGCAGCATAAGCCCCCAAACGTGCAAAGGTTAATCTTTGCTTTGGCGGAAGTAAGGAAGGAGTGTAGAGATTGACTCGGTATTTAATCACTCAGCACCTCTGGAAAATTCGGCAAAGGCTAATCCCGCTATTCGCGCGCCAACACAGCTTTTATCGATAACATTCACAGCTTGATTAAAGTTCGCCGACACTAGCTTAGCTAAAGTATCCACGGCGCCATCGGCGAGAAGTTCAATAGAAGATACCGGAGCTTGCCTTAACTGGCTTTCAAAGTAATCCATAGAGCGCTGAATCTCTAAGCTTAAATTATCTGCCATGCCATAAGTTAACTCATCGGCTTGGGTCTTATCCAACTGGGTAAATCCGCGCACACGCCGCTGCATGTACAGCTGACCTTGCTTAACCACAGTCAATAACAATTCTTGCCCTGGATGATGGCTAACCACCAGACGAGCTTGGTGGTCATCACCAAATAAGTTAGTCATGGCTAACTCTTCGATACTGATACCGATGAGTTGTAAATCTTGTTCATGAATGGCCTGTACCATGCTCACGAGTTTAGCTTTATCGACCACCACCACATTGATTTTATTACTGGGAATGGGTGACTCGAAATAGTCTAAATGGATTTGCGGCACTGGTAGCGTCACCATGTCTTTAATTGACCACAGCAAGGCTTGGGATAATTCGACAGTATCGACATTGGGTTTATCAGTCAGCAGTAATTGATAAAGCCCTGAAGCTAAAACCAGTTGTAATTGGGCATTAGGGAAGGATTTAGCGACGGCAGCAAACGCCGATGACCAGTGCTCATCTTTAAGCTCGAAGGGTAACCACAGTTCAGTACGATCACTTTGAGCAGGTGCGTAAACCCATAATTTATCGGCATAAACATAGATGCCAAGGCTAGTCGGATCCGTTTTTTTCTGCCAAAAGGCGAGTCGACCTATAAGACTTTTTTCCATAAAGATGCCTGTAACCAACTGAATTTAAAAGCGTGAGTAGTCTCTTATGCTTAAACGTCCTGTCACTCCACTCTCCAGTGTTCCTTGCCCTCTGACTTGCTTTATCGCTAATTTAGACAGCAAACGTCATTATTTTGGCACTGGATAGTTTAGCTGCAAATACTCGTATTTTATAGATAAATACGTGAATAATAGGATCTATTTGTCTCTAAGACGACATTAGTCACCCAAATACTACACTTTCATTACTTAGCCTCTATGGGTTCGCTGAAATACATTCCCTGCGCAGCGCCAACACCGAGGATTTGCAGTGTCTGCCATTCTTCAAAGACTTCTACCCCTTCGGCGCAGACTTGTACTTCCGTTCGATACAAACCGCCAATCAAGCTACGGATGAATAATTGGTTTTCTGGGCGTAAATGAATATGCCGCACAATCGACCTATGTAACTTAATTAAATCAAAGTGACATTCACGAATATAGTAAGTGCCAACGACCTGCTGACCCACATGATCAACACATAATCTCGCGCCCATTTTACGGATCATGTCTAATTTAGGCTGCAACTTTTCTTGATGTTGAATAACGATATCTTCCGACACTTCGAAAATCAGTCGCGTGGTCAGATGGCGATATTCTAACAGCGTCGTTTTTAGCCATTGGGTAAAAGCTCGACTCATTAGCGAATCCAAACTCAGATTAATACTGTATATCTGTGGCGCTGATTTCTTATTTTTTTGAGTATTCGACACGCCGTCCGCTAATTCATTCGACAGTAACAATAATACCCGCTCAATAATTTGCCGTTCGACTTGCGGCATTAAACCACATTTATTCGCCATTGGAATAAACAGTGTGGCACGAATTAACGCTCCTTGATTATCCCGCGCCCGAGTAAATATCTCTTTATGGTGCTCATTACCATCTGAATCAATTATCGGCTGGCTAAAGGGGAAGAATCGCCTTTGCACTAACGCGTTTTCTAAAAAGCTACGCCAACGCACCGAGCCTTTAGCAAACTCTTCATCAATCGCGCCTTTGTCGTACATAAACCAATTACTATTGCCCTGTAATTGTGCCGCCCTCAAAGCCATATCGGCTTCTTCAATTAACTGCGCCGCATTGTCGCCTGCGGTAAAATAAGCGCACCCGAGGTGGAAAAAGTTATCGCTATTCTCGACTTCGGGTAACGGCTGGCTCAAACATATCTTAAGCAACTTACTGGCGAATTGGTCGGCTTCGATTAACGAGATTTGCGGCACGACTATGGCAAATTGATTGTGGGAACGACGGGCAAAAATACTGTTAGCTTGGGTTTGTAACAGTTGGCTTATCGCGTTGACGGTTGAGTTTAATAACTCTTTAGTTACCGCTTCACCTTGGGATTGCTGCAATAAATCCAGATCATCCATCTCTAATAAATAAATCACCCCATGGGCGAGCATCGCCTGATTATGACTAAGGGCGTCGAGACGGTTATTTAAGAAAAGTCGATTACCAATGCGCGTTTCCGCATCGAGAAAGGTATTAGAACGAATGAACTTGTCAAAACGACCGCGCTCTTTTTGTGCGTCTTGTAATTCTTCTAACAACTTGGTCAAAGCGCGGTTAATCAGCCTTGGCTTGCCATTTCCGGGGGTCGCGAGTGCTTGCTCATGCTTACCTTGCAGAATCAATCGACTGCGTAAGGCTAATTCTTCAATGCCATCCAATTGCTGGGAAAACCATAAATAGCCAAAACGCACTAAGGCAGCCACAGCTAACACACCGACCAACAGGATGAGGATTTCATACCAACTAAAAGTGTAATGCTCGAAGGGTTGGGTTAAGGTCAGCTGCATACGCAGGCCAGATTTGGGTTCTAACACATGGTCATACACCATGGCATTTTGCGTAGTCAGATTACCTTCATAGGCAAAGATCACTTCATCTTTCAAGGTCAGCCGAAAATCAACAGCATTGTAGGCGAGCAGCATGGGCGGCAGCCAAGCCTCCAAATCCCAATCGGGTTGGTGTTGATATTGGTCCACTAACATAGTTTCGAGTTCGGCGACTTTCTGCTGCTGAAATTTATAGGTCAGCTGCACGAAACTCATCATAGCGCTCAGCAAAAAGACGAAGGCGATAGCGGCTAATGACATTAACCAAAAGCTGGTTAATTTTGTAGTTAACATTCGGGTGAATTTCATCTATCCGCTATCCTGCAGGATTATTATAATTATTTGTGCGATTTTAACAGGAGTACAACAAAGTTGTCCGTTGATTATTCAGTAGCATAACCTAAAAGGCAACCAAGACGCTGTGACTTTAATGTCCACTTAAAAACAAAAAAGAGGCTAATTAGCCTCTTTTCGATGTTTTTACCACTTTTAGCTTAGTCAGCGTATTTAGGTAAAGTAGGGATAGCAGCGACACCAGAGTCAATCGCCGCTTGTGCAACCGCACGGGCAACATTAGGCAATAAACGTGGGTCCATAGGTTTTGGCAGCACGTATTCAGGGCCAAAACTCAATGAAGTCACATTAGGATAAGCCTTTAATACACTCGCAGGCACAGGCTCTTTTGCCAGTGCAGCAATTGCATGAACTGCGGCGATTTTCATCTCATCATTAATGCATGACGCACGTACATCCAAGGCACCACGGAAAATAAACGGGAAACACAATACGTTATTCACTTGGTTTGGATAATCGCTGCGACCCGTACCCATGATCAAATCGCTACGCGTTGCGTGAGCCAGTGCAGGTTTGATTTCAGGATCGGGATTAGAACAGGCAAAAATCACTGGCTTATCAGCCATCAGCGCAACTTCTTCTGCACCAATCACGTCAGGACCTGATAGGCCTAAAAACACGTCTGCGCCTTTAATAACATCAAGAAGCGTACGTTTGTCAGTATCATTCGCAAATAGCGCTTTATATTCATTAAGATCCGTACGGCCAGAATGAATCACACCTTTAGTGTCTAACATATAAATGTTAGCGCGATTCGCACCACACTTGACCAGCATAGTCATACAAGCAATGGCTGCCGCACCTGCGCCCATACACACAAACGTTGCGTCGCTGATCAACTTGCCTTGAATTTCCAGCGCGTTAATCATACCCGCCGCGGTCACAATTGCGGTGCCGTGTTGATCGTCATGGAATACTGGCACTTTACAACGGGCAATCAATTCACGTTCGATAACGAAGCATTCTGGCGCTTTAATATCTTCAAGATTGATACCACCAAAAGTGTCAGCAATCGCAGCAACTGTATTGATAAATTCTTCAGGCGTATTGTGGGTGATCTCAATATCTGTCGAATCGATATTTGCAAAATGCTTGAATAATAATGCTTTGCCTTCCATCACAGGTTTAGAAGCCAAGGGGCCTAAATTGCCTAAACCTAAGATCGCCGTACCATTGGTAATCACGGCAACCGTATTACCTTTATTGGTATAACGATACGCATTGTCAGGATTAGCCGCGATTTCACGCACAGGCTCAGCCACACCAGGGCTATAAGCTAGAGCGAGATCGTGACTCGTTTCGGCAGGTTTGGTAAGGCAAACTGCGGTTTTGCCTGGTATTGGAAATTCATGATAATCGAGTGCTTGTTGACGAATATCTGACATTTTAAAATCCTGAAATGCGACATTTATAATTTATGAGAGTAAGGCCTACCAACACACATCTAGTCTCACCAAAGGGTGATGTTAATAGTCTGGCTGGTCGGGGTAAGATACGCCAATAAGGGGGGTTTTTAAATAAGAGATTCAGAAATTTCACTTTAGCCTGCAAATATCACCTCTAAGCTTAGTTTTATAAACTTATCTCCTATAATAAAGCTGCATTTCTTAATATATTTTGTAGGAAACAAACATATATTTTGTAGTTATAGCGCTAGTTGTAGCGAGTTAATCTCAAAAATGTTGGTTAAATTACAATATATGACGGCTAGCATATTTATCTTATAGATAATTGCTATAAATAAGTCGAATTACATACTTGAACTCGCAATACTCAGTAAGTTGACGATTAATTGAGTGAAGTCGTACCAGATGGGATTTAACATAAGTATTAAGATAGGCGTAAATAAAGCAGTTCGGCAAATGACAGAAAGCAAAAAGGCGCCATAGGCGCCTTTTCTAGAAACATTGCAATCGCAATTATTTCTTTGCAAGCACTGCGAAGCGCTTGTTGAATTTGTCGATACGACCGCCAGTATCAACAACTTTTTGTGTACCAGTGTAGAATGGGTGACAAGCACCACATACGTCTAAATGCAGATCTTTACCAGCAGTAGAGTTTACTTTGATAACGTTACCACAAGTACAGTTTGCAGTGATGATAGCGTATGTTGGGTGGATACCTGGTTTCATTGGGGTTACCTCAAAAGTGTAAGGCCATGTCGCTCTTCCAACCCGTAGTCGGACACCACATGCATGTTAATAACAATATGTTTAGGGCGCAGAATGGTACAGCATACCCACAAGGGATACAAGTAGATTATCTGAGCGTTTGGCGGTTAATCTGCGTCTATTTTGACTTTAGTTCGCCGCTTCATTTTCCCGCCTCTTTAGCTTCAAACATAGCCTGAGCCTCTTTGGCGTTAGCATGCTGTGCCAAAATCATTTTCGAAGGACAGGACAGAGCCGCATTACTCTTGAGTGCGTTGATTTTATTTTTTGAGAACGCCGCAGGATTCGCCTCATAGATCGCCAGCATAGCGCCATAAACACTCACGTCCCAATCGTTGGCATAGCGATTGGCGATTCGCCACAAGGTCTCACCTGCAAGATAAGTTAACTGACAATGTTCAGGTGTCTGCGAAGCTGTTGGGGACGTTTCAGCGGCATTCACTTTGAGTTCGCTATTTGTTGTCTTAACTGCTTCAGTGACTACGACTTCAGACATAACAGGCTCAGGCATCATAGTTTCAGCAGACGTTGCTTTAACGGCAACAGGTTCAGAGTTTTTGGCGACAGCCTTTACCTCGGCAACCTGGGTATTTTGCTCATCCGCTGCTTCAGGAAATTTAAAGCCAGTCACAACTTCAGCCGCTGGCACTGTGGGCTTAGTATTTACATGAGCATCTACATGAGTATTTGCAGCCGCAATAACCGCCGTCGCGGTCTTAGCACCCACCACTGATGTGGATTCTGCGGCCACTTTTACAGGTTGAACGTTCACTTTATCCGCACGCTTTTGCACCAGCGCTGTCGTCGTATTTTTACTGCCCGATGCCGCGCTCATAGATAGCGCAGCCGATGTTGGCTTAGCCTCGCCAAATAGATTGATACTTTTGACCTCGTACCATCGGTCGAGTCGATACTCCCTCACTAAGAGTTTAGCTTTGTCATCCTTTACATCTTCAACACCTGTGAGCAAAACTAAAAAGCGATTAAGCTCCTCAACCATTAACTTTTCTTCGCCGCCAGCTTGCTGCACCACAAACTCTAAGCGCGACATGTCTTGATTGTCCGCAATCACATTCACCCTGAGTTTTGGATAACCGCCTAACTCAAACATGCGGCTATTAATACTCACATGGGAGACTTGTGCCATGCTAGGTGCGCTGCACACCAAAGCAAGTAGACCTAATGATTTCACTCTATTAGCCATTTATTTACTCTCAACTATCCTTGGTAAACCATCATTAGGGCTAGCCCTAGCCAGCCGCGCTGAGTACACTAAACCACATTCTTGTCTAAGACTTGCCTGCATATGTCATTGTTTGTCGAAGTTGCGTTACCTGTGCCTATGCGGCAAACCTTTAGCTACCGCGTACCCGAATCCTATCCTAGTACACCGCAAATAGGTGTGCGCGTTAAAGTACCCTTCGGTCGTCAACAATTGATCGGGTTAGTCACTGGTATCACTGAGTCTTGTAGCTTAGCCCCAAAGCAAATTAAGTCTGTGCTCGAGTTTATCGACGATAAACCTTTACTGCCTGAATCACTTTATAAATTAACTCTTTGGGCTGCGAGATACTATTTTTGCAGCCAAGGGCAGATGCTAACCCAAGCCTTACCTGTGGCCCTACGTAAAGGGCTCGATGCCGCGCCGCAAAAGATCCAATTCTGGCAATTAACTGAGATAGGCCAAAATATTGCGCCCGAAGCAGTTAAACGCGCACCCGCACAGAAAAAACTACTCGAGTTACTCAAAACCGCCAGCTTAACCCAAGAAGAGGTTATCAGCTTAGACATCAGTAAGGCGGCGCTTAAAGCCCTAGAAGATAAAGGCTGGGTGGCACGCCATGAAAAAATTGCCGAGCTTAACCTCGACTGGCGCACCTCACTCGAAATGGACGAAACGCCACATAAACTCAATAAAGAACAAGCCGTCGCCGTTGCCACTTTAAATCTGCAACAAGGATATCACTGTACTTTATTAGAAGGCATTACCGGTTCGGGTAAAACGGAAGTCTATTTGGCGGTGCTCGAAGAAGTCCTTAAGCAAGGCAAGCAAGCATTAATTTTAGTGCCTGAAATCGGTTTAACGCCCCAAACCATCAATCGCTTTAAGCGGCGTTTCAAAGTCAATGTCGCGATTTTACATTCAGGGTTAACCGACAATCAGAGACTCGAAGCTTGGCGCCAAGCCCGCTGTGGTCAGGCCGCCATCATTATCGGCACCCGCTCAGCCTTGTTCACACCTATGGCGTATCCCGGCATTATCATACTCGATGAAGAGCACGACAGTAGCTTCAAGCAACAGGAAGGTGTTGGTTATCATGCCCGCGACTTGGCAGTCATGCGTGGCCATCTGGAATCGATTCCGGTGATATTAGGCACGGCAACCCCCTCACTCGAAAGTCTACAAAATGCTTTAAGTGGCCGTTACCATCATTTGCAATTGGGTGAGCGCGCGGGCGTTGCTAAAAAAGTGCGTCAAGGCATTATCGACATTAAAAATATGCCGTTAAAAGCAGGCATGTCGGTGCCGCTGCTGAACGAAATCCGTCTGCATTTAGACGCAGGCAACCAAGTATTACTGTTTCTCAATCGCCGCGGCTTTGCACCCGCCCTGCTTTGCCACGAGTGTGGGCACTTACACGAGTGTGACCGCTGCGATGCGTTTTTCACTGTGCATCAATCTCTTGGCGAAATTTGCTGCCATCATTGTGGCAATCAATACGCTATCCCTAAGCAATGCCATAAATGCGGTAGCACTATGCTGATGGGCCAAGGCATAGGCACTGAACAACTGGCCGAGGCGCTGCAACAGGAGTTTCCGAAACATCCAGTCGTGCGCATCGACCGCGATACCACTCGCTTGAAAGGCTCATTAGAAACCCACTTAAACGCTATTCATAAGGGCGAATATAAAATCCTCGTCGGCACGCAAATGCTAGCTAAAGGTCATCACTTTCCTGATGTGACGCTTGTTGGGCTACTCGATGTCGATGGCGCCTTATTTAGCGCCGACTTTCGCGCGCCCGAGCGTTTTGGGCAGCTCTATACCCAAGTCGCCGGGCGTGCGGGCCGCGCCAGTAAACCCGGCACGGTATTATTGCAAACTCACCAGAGTGACAATCCCATTTTGCGGGATTTGCTGCACCGTGGTTATGGCGAGTTTGCTCGCAGCCAATTAAAAGAGCGCCAACAGGCACTGCTGCCGCCAGCATGGCACATGGTGTTGGTACGCGCCGAAGCGCATTTAGCCAGTGATGCCGATAACTTTCTCAACGCCTTCGCCGCGCTCTTGCCCCAAGATAAAGAATTTGAGGTGATTGGCCCTATGCCTGCACCTTTAGATAAAAAAGCCGGCAAGTTCCGTCGCCAACTGCTATTCCAAGCTAAAAACCGCAACCGTCTGCAGCAAGAGTTTGAACGTATTCATCCGCTTGTAGAACAACTGCTCGAAGCTAAACGCTGCCGATGGAGCTTAGACAGAGATCCGCAGGATCTCCTCTGAGTCGAGTATTTGATAAGTATTTAAGCGCCATTTGATAAAAAATCATCAGGAAGATAGCAATTGTTAACCACAAGCGGCTAAAATATGCGGTTATTCCCTGTATTCACTCTTAAAGTTAGTGCCGATTAGAACCCATGAAATCACATATCCAATCATTACTTGAACAAACTCTAGAATCCTTTAAACAACAAGGTATTGTGCCTGCTGACTTTGAAGCGCGCATTCAGGTAGATCGAACCAAGGATAAGAGCCATGGCGACTTGGCAACCAACTTAGCCATGATGCTGACCAAGGTCGCGGGCAAGAATCCACGTGAATTAGCCCAACTGATCATCGACACCTTACCAGCTTCGGCTTATGTGGCTAAGGTTGAAATTGCAGGTCCAGGCTTTATCAACTTTTTTATCAACGACAGCGCCTTAGCGGATCAACTACAAAATGCCGTCAACGATGAGCATTTAGGTATTAAATTACCGACACCGCAAACCGTTGTTGTCGATTACTCTTCGCCCAACCTCGCCAAAGAAATGCACGTAGGTCACCTACGTTCAACCATCATTGGCGACAGTGTGGTACGTGCGCTGGAGTTTTTGGGCCATAAGGTTATCCGTCAAAACCATGTTGGCGACTGGGGCACACAATTTGGTATGTTGCTGGCCTATATGGAAGAGCTACGCGCCAAAAATGGCGAAGAAGCTCAACTTGAACTGTCTGATTTAGAAAACTTTTACCGCGCTGCTAAACTGCGCTTCGACGAATCGGCAGAGTTTGCGACCCGCGCTCGTCAGTTAGTGGTTGAACTGCAATCTGGCGACGAATATTGCAACAAACTGTGGCGCGAATTTAACGACATTTCGTTGAGCCACTGCCATGAAGTCTACGCCCGTTTAGGTGTGAGCCTGACCCGCGCCGACGTGCACGGTGAAAGTGCCTATAACGCCGATCTCGAGCAAGTGGTTAAAGATTTAGATGCCCAAGGCTTATTAACTGAAAGCAACGGTGCCAAAGTCGTATTCCAAGAAGCCTTCCGCAACAAAGAAGGTGAGCCACTGCCTGTTATCATCCAAAAAGCAGATGGCGGCTACTTGTATGCCACCTCAGATCTGGCGGCAATGCGCTACCGCTCGAACGTGTTAAAAGCAGATCGCGTACTGTATTTTGTTGACCTACGTCAGGCACTGCATTTCCAACAAGTCTTTAGCCTAGCCAAGCTGGCTAAGTTTGTCCGTGAAGATATGTCATTGGAACACTTAGGTTTTGGCACTATGAACGGCGAAGATGGCCGTCCATTCAAAACCCGTAGCGGCGGCGTCGTTAAGTTAGTCGACCTGTTAGAAGAAGCAAACGTGCGCGCACTAGAACTCGTTCGCAGCAAAAATCCAGATATGGATGAGAACACGCTGGCTGAAATCGCCCGTGTCGTTGGGATCAGTGCCGTTAAATATGCTGATTTGTCGAAAAACCGTACCAGCGATTACATTTTCAGCTTTGAACAAATGCTCAGCTTCGAAGGCAATACCGCGCCTTACCTGCTGTACGCTTACACCCGTGTTGCGGGCATCTTCAAGCGTGTAACTGATCTGGATTTGAGCCAAGCAAGAATCGTGCTTGAGCATGAAAAAGAGAAAGATCTCGGTAACAAATTAGCACAGTTCGGTGAGATCCTCAGTCGCGTTGTCGATAAAGGTCAACCGCACGTATTGTGTGCTTACCTGTATGAATTAGCGGGTGCTTTCTCAAGCTTCTACGAAGCCTGCCCCGTACTTGCCGCCGATAACGACGCGCAAAAGAATAACCGTTTATTACTCGCACAATTGACGGCTCGTACGTTACAAAAAGGCCTAAATCTACTCGGTATCGAAACCTTAGAGCGGATGTAAGCCATGAGTAATCGCGATTATGCCAATAGAAGGCCGCAGTCGGGCGCTAAACCGCGCCCAGTCCGCGCGACTCGTCCAACCCGAGCAAAGCCTTCACAATCTAAATCAGCGCCGCGTAAGAAGCTGCCGCTGACGCTGATAGGCTTTGTCATACTCGCTGTGGGTTGTTTCGTCTATTTTCTATGGAGCATTAAAGATAATGCGCCACAAGAAGAAAAGCCGCAGCCAACTCCGGCCAAGAAAACTGAAACTCGAGTGAAGCCGCAAGAAAATGTGGTGCTCACTCCTAAAGTGAAAGAACCCGAGCGTAAAGCCGTCGTTATTCCTGTGGAGAAAGAGGAAACAGCAGAGCCTGTTGCGCCGCCGAAGAAGGACCCTAACGCTCTGCCGCCTCAACCAAAGGAAGAATGGACATATCTCAATGAGCTTGAAAACAAGCATGTTGAGGTCGATATTCCCGATGTGGTTGCAACACGAGCACCAATGCAATATCAATTGCAATGTGCTTCTTTCCGCCAAGAATCACAGGCGAATGAGATGAAAGCTGTCATCGCTTTCCAAGGTTTAGAAGCGCAAGTAAGACAAGTCGAAGGTACGACTGGCGTGTGGTACAAAGTCGCTTTAGGTCCTTATGAACGTAAGCGTGATGCCGAACGTAAGCGTCACACGCTGCAAAATGCCGGGATTAATGGTTGTCAGATTCTGGCTATCCCTAAATAAGGCTTCACCCTTTCTAGGCGTTTTTTAAATACCTAATCACAAAAATAGCGGCCAGCGTTTATCGCTCGTCGCTATTTTTTTATCCGCTACGATTGAGCTTGCCGCATAACTCAGCATTCGCTCCAAACTCATCTAGACACGCCCAGTTTTAAACAACCCTATTTTTTAAAGTACTGTTTTGCTAAATCTATAACTGATTATTTATAAACAACAAAACCCTTTATTAATAAAGATTAATATGCAGTTTAATTGACCTAGATCAAACTTAGGCGTATCTCTTAAGTAACAGCAAGACTGTTGTATCTGTGTCAAATCCAACCTTAGGGTGAAGTATTATGAATGCATTAATCGAGATAGAAGCCACCGAATTCAGCCAACTTTTCAAAAGTGGTGACATGCTAGGAATTAGAATGTTTATGGAGCATGTTCGCATGCCGCTGGATGTTCAAGACAAGATTTATGACGAAATTTCTGCGCTTCAGCAATTAGAGCAAAACCAAATTGCCAAGCTCATTGAAACCCACGCCCATTCCCAAATTCATGAACGCCTAGCTTATTAGCCTTCCATTCAATGAAAAATTTATCTATGCCCAACTGCAGCTTCTCGCGGTTCACTCAACAGAAGCTGCATGATCTCCACGTAACTCAAAACACAAACCGTTATATAAACCGCCACGACACACATCATCCAATTACAGCCAAAAAATAAGGCCAAATACCTGAGTATTTGACCTTAATAAACTAGCTAGTTTCAGATGTTAACCACAGCCTTAGCTCGGCTTTTCTTCCGTTAAGCCTATGCTATTCATCCAGTAATCGAAATCCACCATATTACCCGGCAATACCACTCGGCTATTCTTCTGGCTTAAGCCATCGAGCTGTTTAAAGTACTGTTCACCAAGTTGCATCCGCAGGGCATTGTGGCCACCCGGCGCGGCAATCACAGAGGCGAGACGCTCAATCGATTCCGCCGTCGCACGGGAAATCGTTAAAATTTCCTCAGCCTTACCTTCAGCTTCGTTAATACGGCGCTGCATCTCACCTTCAGAGCGGTTTACCGTCTCAGCTTTAACGCCTTCTGAACGATTAATCTTGCTCTGCTTGTCGCCTTCACTCTTAGCCAATAATGCGCGGCGCTCACGCTCAGCATTCACTTGCATTTCCATGGCATTTTTAACCGTTTCAGGCGGCGTGATATTTTTAATCTCATAACGATGCACACGTATGCCCCACATGGCACCCGCTTGATCTAATACCTGCACTACCTTGGCAGAAATCACATCACGCTCTTCAAAAGTACGGTCTAGGTCCAACGTTCCTATGACAGAGCGCGTGGTGGTTTGCGCCAACTGGATAGCCGCGTAGCGATAATCGGTAATACCGTAACTGGCTTTGACTGGGTCGGTCACAGAGATATAAATCACCCCATCCACTTCAACGTTAACTTCGTCGCTCGAAAAACATTCCTGCGGCGGTACGTCGATGGTCTCTTCTTTCAAATCATGAATGAAAGCGACTTTATCCACGAAGGGGATCAAGGTATGGAAACCCGCATCTAAGGTGCTGTGGTACTTACCTAAACGCTCCACAATATAAGCCGACTTAGTGGGAACGAGTCGAATCGATTGGAAAAGCTTAATCACGAAAATGGCAAAGATAAGTCCCCAAATTGCCATCACAATCAAATCTATATCTAATGGAAGATTCATTATCGCGCTCCTTTGCCACTATTATTTTGGCCACTCACAGTCTGAGTGACTTGCTCCATGCCTTCGAAGAAACCTTCGAGTTTCGCCATTTCAGCGGGGACAACAGAGACCTGTGCATCATTGAGGATCTTGCCAACTTGAGCGATAAACTGTTCTTTCAATAACATATTCATCGCATCTGTGCCGCCATTGACCGCTAACGCCTGCGAGATCATTGCCATACCTTCGGATTTCGCTTTGGCTATGATAGCAATCTCTTGACCTGTACCTTTGGCTTCATTAATCCGTTTCTGTTTTTGACCTTCTGACAGGTTAATCGCCTCTTGGCGCTCACCTTCAGACATATTGATCATCGCCGCTTTTTCCGCATTGGCCAACGTGATTTCGGCGCGTTTGCGACGCTCGGCTTCCATCTGCTTCTCAAGGGTGTGGATCACATGGCGCGAAGGCGTAATATTGCGAATTTCATAGCGCAATACTTTGATCCCCCAAGGTTCTGACGCCTTATCGATTTCCCGCACTATGGATTCATTCAAGCTATCACGCTCGGAGAAGGTCTCACTCAAACTCAGCTTACCTATCTCAGAACGCATTGTGGTTTGGGCTAAATTCACCGCCGCTTTACGATAGTTTTCAATACCATAACTCGCTAATTTGCCATCCATCACTTTTAAGTAGACTAAACCGTCCACTTCCAGTTGAGTGTTATCTTTAGAGATACAACTCTGTGGCGGCACATCTAATACTTGCTCACGAGTATCGTGACGGTAGGAGACGCGGTCGAAGAAAGGGATCAAAAAATGAAATCCTGGGTTTAATACTGCACGGAATTTCCCAAGACGCTCAATAACATGCACTTCACGCATCGGCACGATAAGCATCAACTTATAGAGAATAAAAAAGATAAATAAAATGACTAAGGTAAATACAAACATAGATTCCATCCTTTAGTTTTTGGAAGCTTCTATTGAAATAGGCTCAACGACTAGAGCGATATTTTCACGACAAATAATTCTGACTTCGGTTCCCGCAGCGATAGTGGTGCCATCGCCCAGCGCTGGCCATTCACTCCCCTGAAATTCCACCCGCCCGGGTGTTTGTCCAGGACCTATGGTCTGCTTTACGCGAACAATTTGATTGTATAGATCGATTGCTTCATCCGTGTTATCCACATGGGAATCACCACCAACGAGCCTTTGAGTCACTTGTCTGAAGGTCAATAACAACACAATGGCCGAGATAAACCACAGGGTCATGCTCTGCACTAAGCCTTCGACTAGTCCTATGCCTAACGCGCCAGCCACGACTAAACAAGCCGCGCCCAGCAACACTATGATGCCACCGGGAACCACTATTTCGGCGAGCATAAATACTAGCCCCACCACTGCCCACACTAAAATCGGATTTGAAAACTCCATATTTCCCCCTGAAATGAGAGTGTCCTTGCAGCAACTATAACAGCAGCTTTTCGGATAAGCGACATAATATGTCAAAATTTACGAAGCAAAATGCGCAATCAATCACTTCTGTGTTAGGCCTCATTCTCCCATATCCACACGGCAAAGCCCTTAGGTTGTTTTAAAATTAAGCATAATCAATTCAAAAAGATAGCCAACACCAAAGGAATAACTCATTCTGCCATAGCAAAATCCATTTAAAATCAATTAGCTAAAAACAGATTGCCACCATAATGATTATGTGATTTTGACAACAACATTCGATAAAAAACTTTGAATAAATGTAAATTTTTGCATATATTGCCCCCACTTTTGTGCCAGTCCTTTGACGTACACTCACGCTAGGTTTGAACTTACCCATCAAACCATGCCATAGGTCAGAGAGCGGATTGAGTATGACGCGAATTAACTTCCACCTATACAACAGGAAATAACAATGAAAAAAACATGCCTATGCCTAGCACTTATGCTTTCTCCTCAAGCATTTGCGGGTGACTTAGTACAATGGTGGGATTTCAGTGCAACAGCCCTCTATGGCGAAGACTACGATTTAGCGCCATCAGACAAACAAGCCACTATTACCTTAGAAACGGCGGGCGGCTGGAAATACGGTGATTGGTTTGCCTTCCAAGACTTTATCTATTTCAAAGGTAACGACACGGGCATGGAAAGCACCACCTATGGTGAAATTTCGCCACGCTTCAGTGCCAGTAAAATCCTCGGCGAGAAAATCGCCTTTGGTCCAGTAACAGATTTATCTCTGGCGCTGACCTATGAAGAAGGTGAAGGCCCAGTTCACAGCCTGCTTTACGGTTTAGGCGTTGATGTCGCCGTGCCTTATTTCACTTACCTGAACTTTAATACCTATCGCCGCAATGGCATGAGCACAGGTAACAACAGTGACGGCTGGCAGTTCACCCCTGTATTTCGCATCGATATTCCCGTTGGCTCAGCCAACATAGTGCTCGATGGCTTTATCGACTGGGTATTTGCCACCGACGATAACGGCTACGAGGAGAACTTCCACTTCAACCCACAGCTGAAATACGATCTTGGTAAGAGTCTGTTCGGGGATCATCAAGCCAATAAATTATTGGTGGGTATCGAATACGATTTGTGGACCAACAAATACGGTGTGAAAGGCGTCGATCAAGACACTTACTCTGTGATTGCCCAATACCATTTCTAATCGGTATCGACACTATTTTGAAGTAACAAAAAAGGTGCCATTGGCACCTTTTTTAGTTTGTTCACTCACTTTGCAGGGGAGTGTCGCTTAGCGTAATAAAAATTAGGCTAACAATTTTTTCGCTGCAGCAACCACGATAGAAACCGCACTGACTTCGGTTTTCTTCATTGTGGCTTCATCAGGAATTTCTTGTTGGGTGCGGTTTACAATCACACCAGCAACACAGGCAGCACGCCAGCCTTGAGTGGCACACATAGTGAATAAGGTGGAAGATTCCATCTCATAGTTCAGTACGCCCATATCTTGCCATTCTTTCATTGAACCCGCGAAACGACGCGTTACACGGCCAGTGACAGTGTCATAACGCTCTTGGCCTGGGTAGAAAGTATCGGAAGAAGCCGTTACGCCAATGTGTGGCTCTACGCCTGCATCGCGACACGCCGCAACCATAGCAGTGGTACATTCAAAGTTTGCAACCGCAGGGAACTCCATAGGTGCAAAGTGTAAGCTTGCGCCATCTAAACGCACTGAAGCTTGAGTCACAATCACATCACCCACATTCACATGGGGTTGAATTGCACCTGTAGTACCAACGCGCAGGAAGGTATTCACACCTAACTGTGCAAGTTCTTCTACTGCGATAGAAGTCGATGGGCCACCGATACCGGTTGAACACACGACTACTGGCTTGCCATCGGCATACGCTAAATAGCTTGTATACTCGCGGTGGCTAGCAAGAAACGTCGCATTGTCCATTAGTTCGGCAATACGTTTTACGCGCTCTGGATCACCTGGAACGATTGCCAAAGTTGCACCATCGAGCATTGCTTTGGTCAAACCTAAATGAAATACATCAGCCATTGTGAAAACCCCTTTCATTTTTGATAATTAAATTCTTATAAAATCGACTTTAACCTAGTATCGAAGCGGTGAAGGTTAACTTGATCACAGAATTATCGGCAAGAAGTAATTGTTTAGTCGTAATCAAATTACCAATCACCCTCACATCTGATCACAAGATAGCAAATTTGCCCGCACTGCGAATGTCTGTCTGATTTATGCCTAACAAAGTGTGAACCAGATCCTAATCACATGCCATAGATAGCGGCAAAGATCATTTAATAAACTGATTTATAAGAAATTAAAATAAATCATCATTTAGTATTAATCTGAAGCGGGATGAAAGGTGATCTAAATCACGTTTCACTACAGAGTGAAAGGTTAGGGTTAAGACGAAACCAGAAGTGTAATAAATGACGACAAGGAGAATGCCAATGTTTCCAGAGTACAGAGAATTAATTTCCACCTTGAAAACCCAAGATGCTCATTTTCAACGTAAGTTTAACGAGCATAATCAGTTAGACGAGGAAATCAAACAACTGGAAAAACGTGTCGCCAGTGATTTCAACCCGACAGTGAAAGAACTCAAAAGCAGAAAGTTACACCTAAAAGAAGAGATTTATCAGATCCTCAAATCCCACGAGTAATTCCGAACATCTTTAGCGAACAATAAGGGCGCCTAAGCGCCCTTATTCATGTCAACGTAATCGCTTACAGATAGTAATCTTTCAGCGGTGGGAAACCGTTAAAGCACACTGCTGAATACGTCGTCGTATAAGCGCCAGCGGTTAACCAATACATGCGGTCACCAATGGCTAAGTCATTCGGTAAACCATAGCTGTAGTGTTCGTACATGATATCGGCACTGTCGCAGGTTGGGCCGGCAATCACGCACTTATCCAGTTCGCCTTGACGATCAGTATAAATCGGGAACTTAATTGCCTCGTCCATCGTTTCAATCAAGCCTGAGAATTTACCCACATCGGTAAACACCCAACGCTCTAACGCTGTGTAGGATTTTTTGCTGATCAGTACCACTTCCGACACTAAAATCCCCGCGTTAGAAATCAACGAACGGCCCGGCTCTAGGATGATTTGCGGTAAATCGTCACCGAAATCTTCCTTCAGGAAGTGAGTGATCTGCTCGGCATACACACCCAATTGATTGGTTTTATCAATATAGTTAGCAGGGAAACCGCCGCCCATATTGATCATCTTCAAGGTGATATTGTGCTCATCACGCAGACGGTCGAAAATGCTTTTCACTTTACCAATGGCAGAATCCCAAGCACCGATGTCACGTTGCTGAGAACCCACATGGAAAGAAATACCAAAAGGCTCTAAGCCTAATTCCTGTGCCAATACTAATAGCTCATAGGCCATTTCGTTTTGACAACCGAATTTACGCGATAACGGCCAATCAGCAGTATCAGTGCCTTCGGTCAGGATGCGCACATAAATACGCGATCCAGGCGCTTCTTCAGCGATCATCCGCAGATCGGCCTCTGAGTCAGATGCGTACATACGCACACCGCGCTCGTAAAATGCACGTACATCTTGACGCTTTTTAATGGTATTACCGTAGCTGACTCGGTCGGTTGTCACGCCGACATTCATGACCATATCTAGCTCATAAATTGAGGCAATATCAAAGTTTGACCCTTTATCTTTCAGTAAAGATAAGATCTCGGCCGCGGGGTTTGCCTTAACTGCATAATAAACGTTGGCGTAAGGAAAACTATTAACCATGTCATCGTATTGTTTCGCTATGATACTGGTATCAATCACTACGAACGGGGTTGCTTTGTCTTTGGCAAACGCTTCAATACGCTTGAATGTGTCCATGTCATAATAGTCAGCAACATCAATAGATTGAAATTGGCTCATTGGGCCAGAGTCTCCTTTGGGTCAGGTAGATAAAAGTGAGTGTAATGTCTTAAAAACGTGCGCAGTAAACGATATTTTCTCGCTTTACGCAACGAATTTTTATGCTGAATTTATAACTTTTTATTCCACAATATTTTAAGGAACTAAATAATCAAAAAAAGCCTCTATAAAACAAATGATTATGCACACAAACCCTAAGGTAAATTTGTGTGCATTATCAGAATAAAAAGTGAATTTTTTACGACGTTATCGCAAAGGAGAGAGATAGACTGGCTCAAGCCAACATATCCATCCTAAAGTGATAAGCTTGAGGGGCAAGCGCGCCACGAAAAAAGGCTAATGCGGCGCCTTAAATTAGGTCAATTAAATTGAATCGTTACTGCGGCTGATTGAGTTTTGCGAGTGCTTGGCCCAAGGCTTCACTGGAATCAAAATAGGCGATATCTAAAATATTACGCTGATTAAGCAATATCATAGTGGCCATATCTTTGGTATCTGGTAGTAAACGACTGATCTCACCTTCCCTATCTAACCCAATCGCAAAGGGTAAATCTTGCATTTGTGGCACAGCAACAAACTTAGCGATTAAAGAAGGCATACCACTGATATCGGCGACATAAACTAAACCCGCAGGCATTTGAGTCGTACTTAGAGGCGTGAGTGCTTCTTTAATCACATCACCGCCTTTCATGCTGCGGCTAAAGAGCAACACTTGAGTTTCATCTGTCACACTTACCGTTTGATCATTTTGATCGAGGAGTGAAATAGGATTAATCGCATCGCCCGCAACATAACTCGCAGCATAGGCCCACATGGGGGTTAATAGACAAGACAGACATAACAACAGCGTTTTCATAAACACTCAACTCCATTATTGGATAGGCGGACAGCATACCTGACTCCCCCTATCGACTCATTAAATCAACCGCGATTACATGATACGCTTCACACATGCAGGTGAATAAGCATTTGATGGGATTTCTGCGCTATAATCGCACAGTTAATTTTATTACAAGGATATCATAATGATAACACCTGGACTCGATCAGGAATTGCAGCAACTACAAGGCGTTTATCAACTGATCACTGAGTTTTTAGTCACCTACAGCTTCCAATTGGTCGGCGCTTTACTGATCTTTTTACTGGGCTTGTGGGTCGCCAGTAAGACATCACGCTTAGTCGCAAAGCAGTTCGAAAAACACAATATCGACATTACCTTAAGTAATTTTGTCAGTAACCTTATCCGCATTCTGATCATCGTCATGGTCGGGATCATCGCCCTCGGCAAAATTGGCATCAGCGTCACCCCTATGGTGGCAGCCATTGGTGCAGCCTCCTTAGGTGCTGGCTTAGCCTTGCAAGGCATGTTAGCCAACTATGCCGCCGGCGTGACCATTATCGTCACCCGTCCTTTCGTGGTGGGAAACACTATCGAAATCAAAGGGGAAAGCGGCGTCGTTAAACGTATTCACTTAGGCATGACCATTCTGAGTAATGAGGAAGGCGAGCAAATCAGCATTCCCAATAAGCATATCGTCGGTGAGATACTGCATAATTCCTTTAGCAATAAACTGGTCGAAACCCAGTTTAATCTCAGTTACAACACAGATCCCGAACGAGCCATTAGTGTGATCACTGAGTTATTGAGCAACAATCCCTATGTCTATCAAGAGACCATGCCCAATATCGGCATCAATGGTTTTAATGCTATCGGGATTGAAATGGGAGTGCGCTATTGGGTGCCCACGCAAAGCTATTTTCAGCATAAATATAAGGTGAACTTAGCACTCTACAACGCCCTTAAGCAGGCGGGAATCGAGATTGCCTGCCCCATCAGAGAGATCCATCTGCAAGATAAATAACGCTAATGATCATGGGGTTGACCGGCGTAGTCGGTCAACCTAGCCCACATTGTAAACTTGCATTCTTGTACGAATTTACGTTTACTATACTCCCAAATATCGATAGTGATGGATTACTATGTTGTTGATACTCATAATTATTGCTTTTGTTGTACTGTTTATTTTCTTCGCTAAATATCAAAAAAAACAAGCTCAAGCCGAAGCGCTTGCCGCAGGAGAGCCCAATGCGCTACTCCATCATGGCATCGCACTGATTAATAAAAATCAAGTGGAAGCTGGCTTAGATTTTATTCATCAAGCAGTGGATAAAGGGCTGGCCGTTGCGGCTATCACTCTTGCCGAATTATATTCGGGTCGATTCCCACAAATCCCCGCCGATCCCAAGGCATCTAACGATTGGTATAAAAAAGCCGCCGAAATAGAGCCTCAATATTTACCCATGCTCACCTTACCTAATTTGCTCTCTTCTGGATCGCAAACACTCGATGAGTTAATCGCACAAGTAGAGCAACTCAAACCTAATGCCGAAGCGGGGCAAGCCGAGTTTCAATATGAGCTTGCTTACTTGTATCTAAGCCAGCCCTTTCTCGATTCCGATGCTAGCCAAGCAATTTACTGGTTCGAAAAAGCCGCCGCACAAGAAGACCAAAGAGCCTATTACCATTTAGCCACACTCTACTGGCATGATGAACGCGTTACTTCGGACTATTCCAAAGCACGGGAATACTTTGAAAAATCTGCCGCCGCTGGTGATGAATTAGCAAAAGATGATCTAGGGTATATGCTTGCCGCAGGCCAAGGTGGACCTAAAGATTTAGCTCGCGCAGAGGCATTACTTAGCGAGCGCGCCGCAGACGATGATTTCCGCCAGTATTATCTTGGTAAACGTTTCCTCTACGGTGAAGATTTTGCTGTCGACTATGACAAGGCGCGCCATTGGTTAAGCCAATCTGTCGCTAGAGGTAATGACTTCGCTAAGATTGAATTTGCTCATCTTTTACTGAAAGCGCCACAAAATGAAAGTGATTACCAACAGGCTAAAATTGACTTTGAAGAATTCGCACTTAAGTGGAATGAAGACGCACTGCTAGGCCTAGGCAAGATTTATGAGCAAGGTTTAGGCGTGAGTCGCCAACCGATTAAAGCGTTAATGTATTACCAGCTCGCGGCCATGAGCAATAGAGCCGATCATCTAAAAGAATTAGCCAGATTCAGTCAGCAACTAGGCACCTTAGAGATAAGAGAGGCCGAGCGGCTGCGTGACAGTTTCTTGCATCAGTATCCAATCCCCGCTGAGCAACAACAATATTTTTATTCCTATAAGGCTGAATCATTTTTAAGTGGTGAAAAACCCACTCAAGAGGCTCTACAGGCAGCAGAAACTTGGTACATCAAATCGGCAGAGCTAGGTAATGAAATTGCTATGCGGGAACTGGTCAATATTTACAGCGCGGAGCGATTAAACAAGCCAGTACAAGTGTTTATTTGGTCTAGTTTATTGCTACGTCATTTTGGTAAATACGGGATGAATAGCGCTCAACGACTCCATCAAAACACCGCAAAATCATGCTTAACAGAATCCGAACTTGCCTACGCCGAAACTCAAATTGAGGCCATTGAAACCCAATTTATGCCCTATCTTGAGTTAGAAAGGTAAGTTTACCAGCAGCGAATGAGTCCCAAAAAGGTTTGGCCAAATTAAATAAGCCAAACCTTTTAGTGGCAAAATAGAGTGCATTTATAAATCCTTAAAAAGCACAGTAGATATATAAGCACTACAATCATTGTATTCACTAAACCTGTACGGCCAAATGACTAGACATAAAACCTAGTCCGATTAACTGTCCAGCCCGATAATTAAAACTGACCATTTTAATAGGCAAGATGAATGAGGCTGATACTGACCATTGTCATTTCATGCTTATTTCTGTCCCAAGCGAAGGCAGAAACTTCTGCTGTTGTCTGGCAAGCACACTGCCGCGATAGGCATCCTGTTATTTATGTAGAAAAGGGTGAGTGTAAAGGCCCTGGTGCAGCTGTCATCAATCAAGTCATCACCCGGCTAGGTCACAAGGTAAATTGGAGTAATGTGCCTTGGGCACGCACGATTAAAGTCGCCGAAACGGGGCAAGTCGACCTCATTCCCGTCCATTCGATGACACCCGAGCGCAACGATTTTCTGGACCCTATGCTACTGGGCTACGACAAGCGGTACGTCTATTACTTTGCCCTTGCGAATCGACAGCTTGAGGTCAAACATTTCGATGAATTAAAACCCCATATCATTGGCGCACTCAGAGGCGCTTTTTACTGTCCGCAGTTCAATGACAATCAAAACCAACTAAAAGTGTCTTTTGTTAATAATAACGGTCAGTTAATCAATATGTTGAAGGCTGGACGTATCGATTTAGCCATCACCTCCGAACAACATGAAATGCCATTCTTTGCTAACGATCCCCAGCTTAAGCAAATGGAATACGTCGACATCAGCAAGAACGGCCGTTACTTCAGCATTCCGCTCATGTCGCCGCTGCATCAATATGCCAAGCAAGTTCACCAGATAGTCAACGACATGCGCACCTCAGGTGAAATCACTCGGCTATTTGAGTCCTATGGCGTCGAGCCTCCGCTTAATCTCACTGAATCGCCCTTAGCGACTCACTGATCTGAATACTGATAACCCAAAACTAACTTGGAATTAATGCGCGCGTGCGGCTAAATGCCGTAACAAGGCTGCCAGCGTTGGCGCAATCGTCTGATGGGACGGGTAACACAGACCAATACGACGAAACATTCTCGGACCATCAAATTTTACTTGCTTGAGCCTAGGCTCATCCTCAATTAAACCATCGGGTAAAAAACTCACCCCAAATCCAGCCAACACCAGCGACATCACGAGAGACTTAGATTCGGCCTTAGCGACTAAATTGAGCGACATATTGCTGCACGCCAGTAAACCTATCGTCTGCTGATGAGCTTCACAGGGTGGACACTCGATAAAGTCAAAACCATTTAGCTGCTCGGGGCGTAGGCTATCTACTCGGGCGAGGGCATGCTCCTTGGGGACGCACAGCACATAATCTTCTTCCCATAGCGGGAAAAACACTTCATCTTCATGGCGTAAACTGTCGATAGTTAAACGACAATCTGCGGGGCTTTGGTAATCCACCAGATCCAGATCTAGCTTCTCAATGGCTTGATTCACCTGCTGTAAAAATCCCGCCAAACGCCGCTGACTGAGATCTGGCATCACAGCCAAACGTAGCTTTTGTCGGCTCGCCTTCGCCATAAACAGACCCGGCAATTTACTCGCCTCCTCGACTAATTTAACCGCCAAAGGATACAAATAATGGGCGCTATCTAAGGGTTTAACGCCTTTCTTACTACGCTCAAATAGCTGGCCGCCTAACTCTTCTTCCAATTGCTTTAAGCCAGCTGACAGTGAAGGCTGGCTCACAAAGCAACGGTTAGCCGCTGCGGTAATATTGTTCTCTTCAAAAATTGCGATAAAGAAACGCAGTAAACGTAAATCAACCATTTTATCTTCTCCGACAACGGCGAATTAGTACAAAGTTCGATAATAGTGTCATAGGCTGAGCCTATCATATCCAGCTGGAATAAGTATTTTTCGGCTAAAAATCCCCAGCCTATACTGATTGCCAACTTAAAGACGCCGAACAACAGTTTGTTTACGGCTCAGATTGGCTTCAATTAATAGGAAATACTAATGAATCAAGTTACTAAATCACTGGTTGTCATCACGGGCGCTTCATCGGGTATTGGCGCCGCTATGGCCAAAAGTTTTAGCGCCGCAGGCCACCCATTGCTATTACTGGCACGCCGGGTTGAAGCAATGCAAGCACTTGAATTACCTAACAGCCTCTCTATCAGCGTCGATGTCACCGACACTGCAGCCATTAAAACCGCCATAACTCAAGCAGAAGCACAATTTGGCCCTGTCGGCTGTCTTATCAATAACGCGGGTGTGATGTTGCTGGGTCAGATCGATGTGCAAGATCCTAACGAATGGAGCCGCATGCTCAATATCAATGTGATGGGCGTGCTTAATGGCATTCATGCGGTATTAGCCGACATGAAAGCTCGCAAAACTGGCACTATCATTAATATCAGCTCAGTGGCGGGGCGTAAAACCTTTCCAAACCACGCTGCTTATTGCGCCACTAAATTTGCCGTGCACGCCTTAACAGAAAACATTCGTGAAGAAGTCGCCATGGATGACGTACGCCTTATCACTATCGCCCCCGGCGCAGTAGAAACTGAGTTGCTAAGTCATACCACCAGCGATGACATTAAAGCCGGTTACCATGACTGGAAAGAAGAAATGGGCGGCGTTATCGCGCCTGAAAACGTCGCCGCTGCCGCACTGTTTGCATGGCAACAACCGCAAAATGTGTGCGTACGCGAAATCGTTTTAGCGCCAACACGCCAACAACCTTAATCCGTCCCGAGTCCGTATTCGCCTAGACTGTTTAGGCGAATACGGTTCAGAAACACTCATCAACCCAAGCCAAAAACTAAAAATGTCAGATCATGCTCTAGCATTTATAGCTTAGTGCCACATCCCTCCCCATCTCGCTAATTTTAAAATAGCTACTTTAGTTAATGCATATTTTACAAAGTGTTAGCTAAATCACAGTCGCTTTTGGCGTGTTAAGTACCAAACACGACAGGTAAAATCGACATGGCTAATTTAGCTAAAAAATCAACCTATTGGTTTTACTGAAATAAAAATGTCGTAAACCGCGATAAAACACAGTCAATTAGATTTTTATCAATGAAGTTTTTGTCAATTAGATTTTTTTAATGGAAGTGATGCACCTCAAATTTACTCACTGTGGTTTTTGATAAATTTGTTCACAAGGCGGAATCAATAAAAACACTTCGCCAACAAAGTCATACAAATGGCCACAAACGTAAGGAACGAGATGATGAAAACATTAACCAAGATAGCAATAGCAATGGCCGTAATAGGCAGCTTAGGTATCAATGCCTACGCAGCAGACGGTGGTAACCCAAAGAAAGGTAAACATTTATACAAAAAAGAATGTAAAGCCTGCCATAGCCAAGGTGGCGAAGGCGGTGAACTTACCCCTATGACCAAGACCATGAGCCAATGGGATCGCTTCTTTGATAAAGATAAGCACAAACTCAAACCAGAGGTATTCAACGGCTTCACAGAACAAGACCTCAAGGACATACAGCAATTTTTGTATGACCACGCCGCCGACTCAGACCAACCACAAACCTGCGGCTGATCTCTGCCAATTTAACGGCCTAAGGCAATGCTAGAAAGCAGCCCTGCAACTGCGACCTAAATCATTGACTTAAAAATTTAAAACCCAATGCGAGAAAAAATGGGGAAACACCTCAGGGACTCCTATTGGGTAAATTTGGCGAAATGCTTTTTAGCGAGATAGCGCCAACAGAAAAACTCAGGGAGAAACCTTATGCGTACCCTTATTTCCATACTCGTTGCTAATGCCTTGTTTATGTCGGGCCAAGCCCTTGCTGCACCGAACGATGTGCAAAATGAAACGCAAAAAATTACCGAACTTAAACAACAGCTTGCCGATATTACCGAGCAATTGGATGACCTTAATAATCGCGTAGATAAAACAGAGCGGCACACATCATTAGATCGTCTTGAAATTACAGGTGATTTCCGCACTAAAGCCCATTCATTGCATTACCAAGATGTGGTCTGGAGCCCTGCGATGAAGGTGAACTTCAACGACTTTGGCGCCAAAGCTATGTCAGGCGCCTTCGGCATGCCCAACGATCTAAATTCGCCACTTGGCAAAATGATGCAAGCCAATCCAGACCTTGCCGCCGCCTTCCAAAATGGCATGTTGCAGGGCGTGATGCCCTATGTGCTCGCCCCCAAAAGCGTGCAGGACATAGATAACGACATCTACTACACCACTCGACTGCGCCTCAACCTTAAGGCAAAAGTATGGGATAACGTCAGCTTTGCTGGCCGTCTCAGTATGTTCAAAAACTGGGGCGACTCCACAGGAGTGCAAGTGTTTGACTCTTGGCGATCTTTCACTATGGATGGTACCAGCAGCGGCAATACCAGTGGCGACTGGTTGCGGGTCGAACGCGCCTATTTTGACTGGAAAAAAATCAACGGCTCCGAGTTTTATCTCTCCATTGGCCGTCGCCCTTCCACCTACGGCCCACCAAGCCACTACCGTGAAAACGAGCTACGTGGCGGCACGCCTTCAGGCCATTTAGTTAACTTCAACTTCGATGGCGCGACCTTAGGTTATAACCTAGGGGAAATCACCGGGGTTGAAGGGCAAGTTGTCCGCTTCTGCTACGGCCAAGGCTTTGAATCACAATGGGGCAATGGCGAAATGTTCGGTGACATAGTCACTAAAGATACCCACCTAGGTGGTTTTAATATCGATGCCATCAACGATGGCACCAACTTCCTGCAATTCACCTTGTTTGGCGCGAAAAACGTAAATGACGGCTTTAAAGGCACTATGGCCTTTCCAACCCAATTAGCGGGAATTTTTGCTCCGACCATGTACCAAGATATGCAAAAGTTCGACAACTTTAACTTTGTTACCCGAGTACAACCCAGCGGTGTGATTGGTGACATGTACCTAGGCGGGATTGGCTTTGCGCGTGAAGAAGCAAACGATATTAAATGGTTTGCCTCACTCGGCTGGACTCGCGCCGAGCCCAATGGCAACGCAGGTATGTTTGGTGGCATGTTATCCGATGCTATCTTCGAGGCTGAGTTAAATAGCACTGGCACTGAGATCATCATGGTGCCTAAAACCAGTGACGATAGTGATACCAAAGACGGTTACGGCATTTATGTCGGCGTACAAATTCCTGCACCCTACGGCAAGTTTGGTCTGGAATATAACTATGGTTCTAAATATTGGACACCCTTCACCCAAGCCCAAGACGACCCTATCGGTAGCAAACTTGCCACCCGAGGACATGTAGCAGAAGCCTATTACATCTTTGATATTAACCCCAAAATGTTTATCAAACTTGCTGGCCTCTATTACGACTACGAGTACACAGGCAGCGGTACACCTGTGGGTGCTCCACAAAAAATCGACGATGTGCTAGCTGGCTCTGCTTATTCCATGTTGCCAGTGGTTGATACCGCGTTTGATGTCAACGCCTCACTCACCATCAACTTCTAATCCGTCATTGATAACAACGATCAGCCCTCGGTTACATCGAGGGCGGGAGTACAAAATGAATAAGCTCATCCTCATTGCCTTAGCGGGCATGACATTAAATGCCTACGCCGCTAATCCCCATAAAGAGGCACTTAAAGGCCCGTTTACCACAGGCTCACAGGTGACCACACAATGTTTAGTCTGCCATGAAAATCAAGCCACAGACGTTATGAAAACCTCCCACTGGACTTGGGAGTTAGAACAAAAGCTGCCCGACAGAACCGTACTTAGGGGCAAAAAGAACAGTATCAATAACTTCTGCACCTCAATTTCAGGCAACGAACCTCGCTGTACCAGCTGCCATGCGGGCTACGGCTGGAAAGATAACGACTTTGATTTTAAAGATAAAACTAAAGTCGATTGCCTTGTCTGCCACGATACGACTGGAACTTATGTAAAAGATCCTGCAGGCGCGGGCGAGCCAATGGCAAAACTCGACTTAGCTAAAATCGCCCAAAATGTCGGTAAGCCCGTTCGCGACAACTGCGGCAGTTGCCACTTCTATGGCGGAGGTGGCGATGCGGTGAAACATGGCGATCTTGACTCTTCCATGTCTTACCCAGACAAAGCGACCGATGTGCACATGGATAGCGACGGTAATGACTTTCAATGTCAGAACTGCCATACCACTGAAAAACATCAGATATCGGGCAATGCGATGGGCGTATCTCCCGGTGGTATAGACCATATTGGTTGTGAAAACTGCCACGACAGCGCACCGCACAGCAATAAGAAGCTCAACACTCATACGGCAACGGTTGCCTGTCAAACCTGCCATATCCCTTACTTTGCTAAGAATGAACCCACCAAAATGCGTTGGGATTGGTCAACCGCAGGCGAGGATAAACCAGAAGCCGTTGACCAATACGGCAAACACACCTACCAGAAGAAAAAAGGCAATTTTGTCTGGGAGAAAATGGTTAAACCCCAATACGCTTGGTATAACGGTACAGCCAATGCGTACATGACTGGCGACAAAATGGACCCGAATGCCATCACAAAACTCACCTACCCCATAGGCGATATCAATGATGCAAAAGCGAAAATTTATCCCTTTAAAGTTCACACTGGTAAGCAAATTTACGACAAAAAACTCAATATCTTTGTGACCGCTAAAGTCTATGGCAAAGGCGGTTACTGGAGCGATTTCGATTGGAGCTTAGCTGCCAAACTCGGAATGGAAGCCAACCCGACTATGGTAGAAAAAGGCCTGAAATACAGTGGCGAATATGGCTTTGCTGAAACGGAAATGTGGTGGCGTATCAACCATATGGTGTCACCTAAAGCACAGGCCTTAAATTGCAACGACTGCCATAACAAAGGCTCAAGACTCGATTGGCAAGCCCTAGGTTATCAAGGTGACCCAATGAAGAATAAACAAGGACCAAAACATAAACAGCCTTAATTAAGCCATTCCCTGCAATACCCATTGAGATCTTAGTGCTTCACTAAGATCTCTTTTTTATGATGTTGCCACTCTGGCACAAACGCAGACATTTAGACTCATCCATTTCTCAGCCTTGCCCCAGTTTGTCTCACTGGGTGACGCTTCACGGTAGTTTGACTCTGTCTATCCGCCAAATCATCTGATTTTTATGGCATTTATTTTGCGTAGTCATAGCGTGTTCAATTACGGCAATCAGTATGACCTCGGGCAAAATCCCCCAAACTGTATCCCATCTTTCATTCAACCGTTTACTCGGTGAAACCAGTGGTGCCTTTGCCGACTTGGGCACTTTTTTACCTTTAGTGCTGGGGCTGATTGCCCTTAATCAATTTTCACCCCAAGGGATTTTTTTGGGCTTTGGTTTATTCGCCATCTTAAGCGCACTGTTTTACCGTCGCCCTATTCCTGTACAACCGATGAAAGTCATCGCCGCACTGGTAATCGCCCAAGGCTTAACCCCAGGTATGTTGCAGGCAAGCGCCATGTTGATGGGTATTATCCTGTTAATTCTCGCCTTTAGCGGCGCCATCACTTGGCTGGCCAAACAGTTATCCCAAGCTGTAAGTGTGGGCATTCAACTCGCTATAGGTCTGCAACTGATGTGGATGGGCACTAAGATGATGAGTGAGTTTTGGCTGCTTGGCGTGGGAGCTTTTGTCCTGTTATTTATCAGTAAATTTTTGCCGCTGCGCTACCTTGCCATGCCCTTAGTCATAGCGGCGGGGATGATTTGGCAAGCCAGTACACAAACTAATTTAGTCACTAACTTTGATATTCAAGCCGTTACAGCGCCATTTCAATTGGCATGGCCGACGTCTGTTGAATGGACTTCCGCCGCCCTTTTATTGGTTTTGCCACAACTGGCTCTCACCTTAACCAATGCAGTGATCGCCACGTCTGTGATGGCACAGGAGAAATTTCCTGAAGATGCCGCCAAACTCACGCCCAAAAACTTCGCCATTAGCTCAGGCCTTGCCAACTTATTGCTCGCGCCCTTTGGTGCCTCGGCCATGTGCCACGGTGCGGGCGGACTTGCGGTGCAATACCATTTTGGCGCCCGCACTTATCTGGCGCCGTTAATTTTTGGCAGTACGTGCTTAATGATAGCCCTGTGCTGGGGTAGCAATATCGCTTGGCTATTAAGCCTTATTCCTATGGCAATCCTCGGCAGTTTACTGACCACTGCGGGGCTGCAACTGGCGTGGTCGAAACGCTTAATCGATGGTAAGCCCTTCTGTATCTTTGTGATTTTAGCCACTGCAATCACTTGTCTTGCCATCAACGCCGCCGCAGGGCTAGCCGTGGGGATAATTCTGGAGCAAGGTCGCCGCACTTGGGCCATGTTGGCCACGCGTTAATCGCTTCCGACTCGCAGTAATAAGGGTTCCCAAAATCAAAAAGCGCGTTATACAACGCGCTTTTGGTTAATCATTCAAACCTCTTCCAACTGCCATCAACGAGAACGAGAACGAGAGTTATAGCAGGCTAAAATGTTCTTGCAGGATTGGTCGGTGTGTCCTTTTGCGCCAGCGCCCACTTAGCAATGGCATCTTTACGCATAAAGCCTACGTTAGTGTGACCTTTAGCGTACTGAATAAACTTATCTAAAGCGGTTACAAGTCCAGGAGCGCCACCAATACGGTCGTGCACACTGATCGACATCATCCGTCGTTGCGTCGAACCTTCTTGATAGAGCATATCGAACTCATCCTTTAGTTCCTGCAAAAAGGCCGCAGCCGTCATGGCAGTATTGCCACCAAAACGGCCGATATCATTGTTACGTAAAGTGTAAGGCACAACCGCAAACGGCTTATTTCCTACTGGGATAATTGAAGGTTCGTCCCGCGATAGGTCATCGATGTGATAAATAAAACCTAAGTCCTGCAAAATATTGAGGGTTTGAGTACTATGGCGCATCCAAAAGGCATTAAAACCTAAGGGGCGCTGACCAGTGATCCTTTGCAGCGTCTCAATACTCGCCACATAGGAGGCGCGTTCCTCTGCTGGCGACATGCTGTACTGTGGCGTCCACGTTTGTCCGTGGCCCGAAATCTCATGCCCCTCATCTGCAACTTGTTTGGCAAGTTGAGGATGTAGCTCAGCGGCGCGCCCAACCATGTGAGAAGTCACCTTGATATTGTGCTTACGCCACAAGCGCAGCAGCCTTGGAATGCCTTCGTTCATACCGTAGTCGTACCAAGTCGGGGTGATGGTATCTGGATAGCCCTTTTCCATCGGCGGAAACGGCCCTTCGGCATTTTTATCTTGAGCACCTGCTTCAAACTGCATTGAGATTGAAATCACTAACTGCTCACCACTTGGCCAAAATATTTTGTTCATACCACTGCCGCCTGAACTTTTGGAGTCATTTTCTAAGGTATCTAATGAGGGTAAACCAATAGCCAGCGCCGTTTGGCTTAGGCCGAACCCCGCAGCGATGGCGCCACCAGCCATTAAAAATCGTCGACGTTGATTCATGATTGAGTCCCTGCAGCTAATTGAGAAAATAGCGTTTGATAATCTTCGAGGTGCCAGTTATCTGTGATAAAACCATCCCGTACTCGATACATGTCAACAGCACGAAAATCGATTTTCTGCCCTTGGCCTTTTTGCTCACCAAAGACACCAGTGAAGCGGCCATTAAAACGCAGCCGTACCACTGCACGATCGCCAACGACTAGCAAATGCTCAACTGAAACAGAGAGATCGGGGACCGCTGCCCTAAATGCCTTTGAGGCTTCGAGTGGACCCGTGATTCCCTGTGCGCGGCCAGCGGGCAGAGTACGGTCGATAAACCCTGTCGCTAACGCACTGTGGGCAAAACGTACATCGCCCGTGCTCCAAAAACTGGCATACAGCAAGGCGGCGCGGGCGATAACTTGTGCCTGCGGTGATTCATCAGAAATCGTTTCCATTGCCGCCACTTTTGGCACTAACGCCGCTGATAGTTTAGTGATTTCAGGGGTCGCGCCGACTTGGTCGGCCATCGCATCTAAGCTCAGACTGGCTAAGCTAAAACCCACAATTACGATACCAATAACGCCTGAAAACCATAAGCTTAGACTGAGCCATGCGGGATATCGCTGCACAGATAAACGGTTAACCCTATCCATTATGCCACCTCATCGTCATCCGAACGGATGACGGCTCTCAATGCTTCGTTGTGTGTAGGATAATCGGTATAACCCGCCGCACTGCCGCCAAACAAGGGCCCTTTGTCGAATGCAGATAAAGGCAGTTGATGCATTAAACGGTAAGGCAAATCAGGATTCGCAATAAAAGGTCGACCGAAGGCAACTAAGTCCGCATAACCGTTATCAATCACTTCATTGGCACGCGCCACATCATAGCGACCCGCAACAATAATGCTGCCCTTAAAGACTTTGCGCAGCTCGACTCTAAAGGACTCTGGCACCTGTGGCGCATCATCCCAATCCGCCTCTGAAAGATGTAAATATGCCACGCCCAATGCCGATAAATGCTTAGCCGCTAACAGAATAGTGTCTACAATTTCAGGACACGCCATATCTTTAAACGTCACATAAGGGGCGAGGCGAACCCCGACTTTATTGGCACCAATTTTCGCACTCACGGCTTGGACAATTTCGAGTAAAAAACGAATGCGATTTTCCTGAGAACCGCCGTAGGCATCGGTTCTGTGGTTTGAATTGGTGCGTAAAAACTGATCAATCAGATAACCATTGCCGCCGTGAATTTCGATGCCATCAAAACCCGCCGCAACCGCATTCACACCCGCCTGTGCAAAATCGGCCACCACACGGTCGATATCCGCTTGCACCATAGCCCTAGGTTCTGGGCAATCCACCATTTGTCCTTCAGGATGGGCTTCATCCACAATCCATACTTTAGTGTCAACGGGCGCAATAGCTGATGGCGCAATCGGGGCATTACCCTGCTGAAAAATCGGGTGTGATACTCGGCCAACATGCCAGATTTGATTGAAGATTTTACCGCCTGCTTCATGCACCGCCGAAGTGACTTTTTTCCAGCCCTCAATTTGCTCTGCGGTATACACGCCCGGCGTAAATGAATAGCCTTGGCTGTCATCGGAGATTTGTGTCGCTTCTGTAATGATTAACCCCGCCGAGGCGCGCTGGGCATAATATTGCGCCATCAGGTCATTAGGAATATTGCCTGGCTGCATGGTACGCGCCCGAGTCATCGGGGCCATCACAATGCGATTGTTTAATGCCAGTGACGCTAATTTGTAAGACATGAATAGACTCATACACACTCCGAACCAGAAATTAAGATGAAACATCAGTGGTGCAATTGTGCATTAGTTAATCTATATTGATAATCAGGCTATTATTAAAATCATTTTCAAAAATAATTTGATATGTATCATTTAAACGATCTGCAATTAGCGCTGCGTATAGCAGCCTTAGAGAGTCTCTCGGCAGCCAGTAAAGAAATCGGCATGACGCCGGCAGCGGCAAGTGCCGCGCTGCAAAGATTAGAGAAAAAGCTAGGATGTCAGCTATTTGCTCGCTCAACGCGGCGCTTACAGCTCACAGAAGAAGGCAGGATCTTTCTCGATTCGGCGAAACCCGCACTGGCGATTCTCGAAACCGCCAGCGCCAATTTAGCCGAACACAGGGGTGAGCTTAAGGGCGAAGTACGCCTCGCGTTACCTTCGGATATTGGTCGCAGCCAGATCCGTGCTTGGCTCGATGAATTAATGGACAGCGCCCCAGAACTGACAGTGCAGCTGTATTTTGGCGATCATATGACAGACTTAATCGACCATAATATCCATTTGGCTTTGCGCTATGGTCAACTTGACGACTCAAACCTTAAAAGGCGTCAGCTCGCCATGACCCCAAGAGTACTGGTCGCCTCACCCGCTTATCTGGCACAACACGGCACACCAAGCACACTAAATGAACTCAGCCAACATGCTGTGCTGATCTTAAATCGCGGCGGTGAGCCGTGGCAGAAATGGAAATTCAGCCATAACGGCGCGCCCGTTGAAATCGAAGTCAAGGGTAAACGTTTTTGTAACGATGGCGCAGTGATCCGCGACTGGGCAATCGAAGGCCGTGGAATTGCCTACAAAAGCTGGCTCGATGTGGCGCAGGATGTCACTGAAGGCAGACTCAACCTAGTGCTAGCCGATAAAATAGCCCCACCTATCCCACTGCAATTGGTATACCTACAAACCGATTATCCCAGCCATAAGATCCGTCGCACCATAGAGTTTTTAGTGGAAAAACTTAGTCAATTCGCCCAAGACTATCCACAGCCCTAATGGTAATTTATCCCTTGGGAAGTACGACTGTCACCACACAGCCCTGTTGCCACGGCAATAAAGCTTGCGTGGATTGCTGACAGTTTTCGATTTGAATGCTGCCATGGTGGCGACTGACTACATCCTTACAGATGGCTAAGCCAAGCCCTAATCCCGCATCTTTGGTTGAGGCGAATGATGCCATTAACTCACTCGCCTGCCCCTGTAACCCTTCGCCATTATCAATCACTAATACTTTGATTTCATGCGGTTGAAAATAGATATCGATCCATAATTGTCGCGCGCGGTTATCGCCGCAGGTTTCTAACGCATCTAAGCTATTTTTTACTAAATTAACCCACATTTGACTTAAACCAACGCTATCGCCCATCAGTTCAAAGGGCTCACCCTGCACTCGCACATTCACTTGCACATTCGCTCGATCTAACTCACGCCGCAGTAAAGCTAGCGCCTCCTTCACCACCAGTACGATATCTAACGGCTCTGTCTTGGCCTGACGCCGTTTGAGTAAACCGCGAATACGGTGCACAACCGCACCCGCGCGAATCGACTGCGCATTAATTTTACCCAGTACATCATAGAGTTCGGGATTATCTTGCCCAAGCCTTTCCAGTTGCAGCATGGCGCCTTCGCTGTATTGGGTAATCGCCGCTATGGGTTGATTGAGTTCGTGCGCAAGACCTGCGCCAATTTCCCCAAGAATTGCCGCACTTTGCAGCCGCTCAAGCTGCAATGCCTTGTCCTTTAATTGGCGCTCAGTGCTGACTAAAAACTCACTTTTCTGGCGAAACTTATATTCGAGCCAGAGGTGATAAATAGTCGAAATAATGAAGATTAATAGCAGTACACCGCCCCATTCTTTATTTTTCGCCATCCATTTGTATACAGTTTGATAGAGTGGCGGCGACGCACCTTGCAGTTGTAATTCCTTAAATAACTCAATGACTTTCAACTGACTCACGGGCGCAGTCCAGCCCAAGGTATCGGCGGTAATGGCAGCGACATGGTCGGCGGGTAAATCGAATAAGGCGCGGGTAATTTGCATGGTGATCCGTGGCGAAACCGTATCCGCTGCGGCGAATGACCAGTTGGGGTATAACTGAGTGCTGACCTCGCAATCATATCCTGAAGGGCTAGTCGGATGGATAACCCGATAATCGGCCTGATTAACGAGACCCGTTGCGATCATTTCCTCTAAAGTGCAAAAGGGTGCAATAGCGGCGTCGGCACTGCCGTCGCGCACTTGGTAAATAAGCGGTTCTAACGGGAAACCGAGAAAGCGCACTTGCCCAAAAAACTGTTCGGGTAAAAACCCCATTCTATGCAGCAACCCCATAGCCGCCTGATACCCGCCTAATGCCTGCGGATCACTGGCGACCACATTGCGCCCACGCAAATCCTGCAGGGTGCGGATAGGGCTATCGGCGCGAACAATAATAGTCGCACCTATGGTAAAAGTGCTGCCCTGATGCTTACGACTCTTCATTGTCGCGAGCCAAGACAGCGGGAAGTTATTGCTTAGATGCAGATATTGCCCGGGGTTGGTGACGATAAACTGCAAATCATGGCCGAGTAACTGGCTACGCATGCCATTGAAGTCGACGGGCACCACTTCAAAATGACTATTAGGCACTTGCTCAGTCAGGTAATCCATCATAGGTTGCCAACGCTGCTTGGCTTGTAACACACCGTGATTTGCCAACACTCCTACTCTAAAGTGGTTCACCTGCGGCACGTCATCGGCATAGGACTGACTGAGCCCAATGACACTTAGGCATAATCCCATCACTACCGCTTTACACCAAGAGCCCGTCGCCATCGCCGCTATTACCTTGCCTTATATGCTATTAAACGACTTTAACTCGCAGATAAAAATCAAGCTGTGAAATGCCGCCAAACTCTGGTTTCTACCCTAAGATAATCGGCTAATTTAGTGATGCACCTCCCAAGACCTAGGCTTAAAATTGAGCCAAGCACAGACGCGGCTTAAGCTGATATGGCGATCCCGCACCCACATGCCCACAAGGAAATCCATGTCTACAAAATTGCCACTGTATTTAGTTGATGACGATGATGCGATTTTGGATTCGCTGGGTTTTATGCTTGGGCAATTTGGCTACCAAGTGCAAACCTTCAACAGCGGCCGCGACTTCCTTGCGCACTGTGCATTATCACAGGCGGGCTGCGTGATTTTAGATAGTCGAATGCCAGAAATCACCGGCCAAGAAGTGCAGCAAAAACTGATCGAAACCCACAGCCCGCTAGGCGTGATATTTCTCACTGGCCACGGCGATTTACCTATGGCACTCAGCGCATTTCGTAAGGGAGCCTGCGACTTTTTTCAAAAACCCGTATCGGGTAAGGCATTAGTACAAGCGATAGAAAAAGCACAGCGTGAAAGCCAATCGGCCTTCGAGCAGCAAAGTCTGCAGCATAAGTTTGACCAACTGACCGAGCGCGAACAGCAAGTGTTAGCCCATGTGATCCAAGGAATGACTAACAAGCAAATCTCGGAGGCGATGTTTTTATCCTTGCGCACGATTGAAGTGCACCGCGCAAAAATCATGAAGAAACTCGAAGTGAATAATATGGCAGAGCTAGTGCAACACTTAGGCAATCTACATTCTGTTTTATAAATAATGAACCAATATGCAGTGCGAAATAAATGGCATTCTAATAAGCGTACAAGTTCTAATCAAAAAACGTCTAGCGCACTGGCTGAGAAGAGTTAAATATTAATTTTACCTAAATTGGCTGATATCTAATCGTCATTTAACAAAACTGGAATAAGGCAGTTTGATTTGTTACCTTTGTCCTAAATTACTGTAAATTTGACGAAATTACCGATGGACAACCTCATAATAAAACCCGGTTATGTCACTCAATTCCAATGTGTTGGACCTGAATGTGAAGACAGTTGCTGTTACGATTGGCGAATATCATTTGATAAAAAGAGCTATAAAAACACGATTAAACACCCACTGCTCGCTACAACATCGAAGACAGCATTTATTGAAACAAAGAAAAGTACAAGCGATTGGGCCGACATTAGACTTAATGCGCAAGGTGCATGTCCATTTGTTAACGAACATAAGCTTTGTGATATCCATGCAAAAGCGGGTGAACAGGCCTTAAGTCATACATGTAAAACTTATCCAAGGATCCACAAAGTCATTGGCGGTAATAAATACGAAAGCCTCTATCTATCTTGCCCAGAAGTCGCTCGCTCAGTGTTATTTAATCCTAATGCTTTCCAATTTGATTCCAATATAAGTGGCATAAAACAGCCTTCAACGCCAAGTCCGACATGGCTAGAGAAAACCCATGAATACAGTCTGGACCTATTATTGAATTTGGGAGGTGGTTGGCAACAAGCACTGCTAGCCATAGGGCTATTAATCAAGGTCAGTGACCAAGTTCGTCAAAATATCTTACCAATAGAAGAACTAGATAAGCGCTTACAACAACTAAAATTGTATGCACAGTCAGGCGCATTGGGAGAGCAATATAAAAACTTACCTTATTCCCCACAGCCGCAGATGCACGCTTTTATTGCTGTCCATAATGAGTTGTGTAAAACTCATTCCAGAGGTGTACGCGCAAGATTTACTTCATTAAATCAGGCTGTTGCCGCACTGTGTAATGAAGAAAATAACTATCAAATTGATGCGTTGAATCAAGCATGGGCTGAGCATGCAGTACCCGCATTGGTTAACCATACGGAACTTTTTGAACGATATATTTTGTATTCAATTTACCACTACCATTTCCCCTTACTAGACTCACAGCAATTATCTTGGGAAGCATTCCGTTTACTCGTACTCGATTGTTTTATGATCCGCAGCTATTTATCTGCTATGGCCTTTAAAAATAAAGGACTATCTGAAAGTGATATCGTGATGTGTTTTCAGCTTTATCAAGTCGTTAGGCAGCATAAAATTGAATTTGTACAAAGTATGAGCAAAACATTAGAGGAATGTGGAATCGACAGTGTACCAGCTGCGATTTGCCTTTTAAAAACAAATACCTAAACGTATACACAGCCTCACACATTAGCAAGAAGAAAACATATAACGAAGTGAAGCAATACCACAGGTGTGAAGCTTCACTTTGCAATATAGATTTACCCTGTAAGGTGGGCTTACTGCATAACAAATTCATTCTACCTGCGACAAGCTGTCGCAGTTTGTGTATTTGGCTTTGTTAAATATCGTAGCAGCCCGCACAATCACGCCATAGGTTCCTTCCTTTGTGCCCCGCAGGCGCTCAAGAAATCCACTGCTTTTTGAACCTCCACCCGAGGGTAACTATACCCTCGGGGATTTTTTTACTTCCATCTGCGAATGCCATACTCCGAGATAACAACCAAAGTGGAAATGGAACGATCCAGTTCTAGCTCCGTCTGCAAAGCAGTTATATACTTTCCAACCGTCTCAAATAATAAGAATCATGGAAGAGCGAATGTTCAAACCTTTAATATTACTCAGTTTTAGCGCCTTAGCCTTGACCTGTATGAGTGGCTGCGTTGGGCCGCTTAATTCAAAATGTGATACAAATTCCCCCTACAGCAAACAAGAATGCAATGCAGCCGATGCCGCTGTTTATGTTGCAGCCGCCATATTAGAAGGCCCAGATAAAGGTCAAACGTGTAACGATATGTCGGGCAAAGCGAAACAAGACTGCCTCGCTCAGCAACAGGCACTAAAAGAATCACTAGAGAAACACGCTCGAAAATAGCATTAAGGAAGATAAATGAAAGCCTCCGTTTTTATTGCCGCGACCCTCGATGGTTATATCGCCACTCCCGATGGGGATATCGACTTTTTAAATCAGCATCCTAGTACTAATCCCGATGAAGACTTTGGTTATCATGCCTTTATCGACACTGTCGATGCGATTGTAATGGGACGTAAAAGCTTTGAAAAAGTCCTCTCCTTCGATTGTGATTGGCCCTATGTGAATATCCCAGTATTTGTATTAAGCCGCAGCGGTGTAACTGTGCCGTCGGCGTTAAGTGAGCACGTACAAGTGCTAAATGGCGATGCAGCAAGCATTAGCGAACAACTCAAAACCCGTGGCTTTAAGCATCTCTATATCGATGGTGGACAAACGATCCAAGGTTTTTTAGCGGCGGGGCTAATTCAGGAGCTCACGCTCACTCGTATCCCCACTTTACTGGGTAAAGGCATTCCCCTCTTTAGTGACGTCCCCCAAGCCATACAATTAATGCCCATCCACACACAGCAATACGACAATGGCTATGTACAAACCCGCTACCGCGTCATAGACAAAAGCACTCTATAAGTCGTTGAGATAGGCGATGACATATATGCCGAAGTTGAACCCTGCCATTTTTCGGCTTGCCATCTTACTGTAGAGCCATGTAACCACAATGTTAAACAACTAAATACTATCAATGGCTTACTGATTGCGAATCCAAGTTCCGTTAGAATACCCTCCTCTAACAGATAGGTGAGCAATATGAATCGTTTGCGGGCATCAAAGGGTTTTACATTAATAGAACTGGTTGTGGTCATTATCATCCTTGGGATCTTGGCCGTCGTCGCAGCACCACGGTTTTTAAACCTAGGCCAAGATGCTCACGATGCCAGAGCCAAAACCGCATTTGCGGCCTTTACCTCTGGTGTTAAGCTTTACCACAGTTGTTGGCTTGCGGGCGGTCACTCAGGTTATACCCAAGATCTCGCCTGTTATGGCGATGGTAAACTCGACTCGAGCACGACAGGATTTCCACTGGGAACAGAGACTGCAACCGCTGATGCCGGTGTTAAATTGCAGGGCGATTATTGCGGTCAGTTATGGCAAGGTCTTTTGGCTAATAATGAATTTATCATTGCTACTCAATATAGTTGGCGCACAGTTCCCAATGTCGACATTGTTTACTGGTATGGTGCCGTCGACATTACCGATCCCAATGCTTACTGTATTTTCAACTATGTCTCGGACGATCGCAGCTTCGGCAGTGAAAACTGGGATTTTAAATACTATCCCTATAGTGGAAAGACTGAAGTCGGTCGCTCAACCCTTCCCCAGTAAGCGCTTATTTTTGCAGCCAAAGGCGCGCGAAAGATCGCAAACGCCTTTGCTTTTCTCGCTATAACTTGAATTATTGTCATCTATCCCCATATCTACTCCATCATCCACCGCATGATTTGTCATTGCGGGCCAGAGAAGAGGATTCATTGTGACCACTATCGTATCAGTACGCCGTAATAATCAAGTTGTCATCGCCGGCGATGGCCAAGTCTCCCTAGGCAATACCGTAATGAAAGGTAACGCCAAAAAAGTGCGTCGCTTATATCACAACAAGGTACTGGCAGGTTTTGCAGGCGGCACCGCCGATGCTTTCACCCTATTCGAGCGTTTCGAAGCCAAACTCGAAATGCACCAAGGCCACTTATTGCGCTCGGCCGTTGAGCTCGCCAAAGATTGGCGTACCGACCGTATGCTGCGCAAACTCGAAGCCCTGCTCGTCGTGGCAGATGCCGAAACCTCGCTGATCATTACAGGTAACGGTGATGTCGTACAGCCAGAATATGACTTAGTTGCCATAGGTTCGGGCGGCAACTATGCCCAAGCGGCGGCCCTTGCGCTATTGCAAAACACTGAACTGTCAGCCTTAGAAATCGCCGAAAAATCCCTGACCATTGCCGCGGATATCTGCGTATTCACCAATCAATTCAAGACGATTGAAGAACTCAATTACTAAACAGCCCGTGAGGAATATTATGTCTGAAATGACCCCCCGTGAGATTGTCCACGAGCTGGATGCACACATTATTGGCCAACAAAAGGCCAAACGTTCTGTTGCTGTCGCCCTGCGTAACCGCTGGCGCCGGATGCAACTGGACGTGGATTTCCGTCAAGAAGTCACCCCAAAAAATATTCTGATGATTGGCCCAACGGGCGTTGGTAAAACTGAAATTGCCCGCCGTTTAGCCAAACTGGCGAACGCGCCTTTTATCAAGGTCGAAGCGACTAAATACACAGAAGTGGGTTATGTCGGTAAGGAAGTCGAGCAAATCATCCGCGACTTGACCGATATCGCCATCAAGCTGACCCGTGAACAGCAAATGGGCAAATGTCGCCAACGCGCCGAAGAAAATGCCGAAGAGCGCATTCTCGATGCCCTGTTGCCTAAGCCAAAAAACGACTGGGAAAGCACTGAAACCGATTCCAACTCAAATACCCGTCAAGTCTTCCGCAAAAAGCTACGCGAAGGCCAATTAGACGATAAAGAAATCGATATCGATGTAGCCCAACCGCAAATTGGTGTTGAAATCATGTCGCCTCCAGGCATGGAAGAAATGACCAACCAGCTGCAAAGTCTGTTTAAAAACATGGGCCAAGCACCAGCAAAACGTCGCAAGATGAAGATCAAAGAAGCCTTTAAGCTATTGATCGAAGAAGAAGCCGCCAAACTGGTCAATCAAGAAGATTTAAAAGAACAAGCCATTGAAATGGTTGAGCAACACGGCATAGTGTTCCTCGACGAAATCGACAAAATCTGTAAGCGCGGCGAAACCTCAGGCCCAGACGTTTCCCGTGAAGGTGTGCAACGTGACTTACTGCCGCTCATCGAAGGCTGCACTGTCACCACAAAACACGGCATGGTAAAAACCGACCACATACTGTTTATCGCCTCTGGCGCATTCCAGATGTCTAAACCGTCGGATTTAATTCCTGAATTACAAGGTCGTTTACCGATCCGTGTCGAGTTAGATGCGCTATCAGCCAATGATTTTAAACGCATTCTGACCGAGCCACACGCCTCGCTCACCGAGCAATATATCGCGCTGATGGGCACAGAAGGCGTGAAAGTTGAATTCAGCGAATCGGGTATCGACAGCATTGCTAAAGCCGCATGGCAAGTGAACGAGCGCACCGAAAACATCGGCGCCCGTCGTTTACACACTGTGATGGAAAGGCTGATGGAAGATATCTCCTACGAGGCATCGGAAAAATCGGGCTCCGCCTTTGTTATTGACGCCGACTATGTCAGCGCCCACTTAGATAACTTAGTCCAAGACGAAGATCTCAGCCGCTTTATCCTCTAGTGCAAAACCCGTTCACCGCCAAGCCCAAACGACTTGGCGGTGAACGGCGACTCAAATGCAAAAATGTAACTCAACCGAAAAGTCGGCTCCAAACGCTAGGTGACCCTAGCTTACCCTTTGTATCCTTGGCCGCCAGCGGTTACATTAGTCAGGTGTATTTTAATGAGTCGTTATCCTATCCTTAGCATTTTCTTGGTAGCCAACCTATGACCACAGCAACGCCGAATGTCACCGACCTTAAACTGAAACGTAAATCGCGCATTCTAGAAGTCAGTTTCGACAATGGAGAGCAATATCAACTCAGCTGTGAGATGCTCAGAGTCTACTCGCCCTCGGCAGAAGTGCATGGTCACGGCAATCCCAAGCTGGTCACCCACAAGAAAAACGTCAACATCAGTGCCATAGAACCCGTAGGTAACTACGCCGTAAAAATCGTCTTCGATGACGGCCACGACACAGGCCTATTCTCGTGGAAAGTACTCTACGATCTCGCCACCCACCAAGTGGATCTATGGGAAAAATACCTCGCCCGCCTGCGCGCCGAAAAAGCCTCCCGCGAACCGCTGATCGCGATGAATATAAAGTACAACTAGTACGTTAGGTAACGTGGGCACTTAATTGTAGGATTTAAATAATTGGTGGCTAGTAAAATTGAGTGGCATTACAGCTAATAGCAATTTTCAATTTATTAATCTAGCCATTAAGCACTGCGTTAACTTAATCATTTAATACCATTTTACGGATTAAAGTCGTGGGCCTTCACCCTACACCCGACCAAGAGCGGATCAACAGCAATCCCCTCTTGGAACTCCCTTGCCGCCCCTAGCGAAGTTACATGCATTAGTTACTAGCCTTGGTCTTATGGATAAATTGCTATCGCTTCCGAAGGCAACATCCCTGTACCTGCGAAAGCTATCTGGTCATCCATGACCGGACTCACACAATTTATTCCAATGCCCCGCGGCAACTTCGCAGGGGAAGGTGTATTCTGTAACTTCGGCGTAAGTTGTTAATACCAAGAGCCATCAGCATTGCAAAATTTAACAATGGATGTCTCGATAAATATCCGATAAACCAAGTCTGTGCTCACTCATGAGATGTTATATGCTATCGACTTTTAGAGGAAAGATGACCAAATGACTATTGATGAATTGGCTAATGCAACGAGGAATATTTTCAAGCCAGACGTACTAGATAAATCCTTGTCTGAATTAGAATTACTTTTAAAAGAGCACATGGCTAGAGTGCCAGTTGAACATAAAGGAGGGGATATTAGTAACCAGCATCTATATGATTCTAAATACAAGGAATATATTCATTGGATGGATGCATACAAACACCTTACTTTTTTAATCGAAGGTCGACGTATAGCAAGGCGTCACACTTTTACCTTAGTTGTTTCTTGCCTAGCGCTAGCAATTTCAAGTGGCTTACTACTTCATCGATTAGGTGTTTTTTAGATAACTCCACACTCATATACCAACGCTCCAAGAGGGCAGCAAATGCCTTACATTTTTACTATGGAGTGGTATTTATTGATTAGGGTGTTATACGAAAAGCAATAGTGGCGTTGTTTTTCCCTCTAGTGGGCGTTAGTAACTTAGGAGTAAACATGTCAGAGAAGTGGATAGAAATCGAAGAAATTTTAAGTGGGTTGATTGGTGACCTCACAATAGCAGTTACAGTACTTAAAGACTACGAAGCTAAATCATTTCTTCATGAACCACAGCATCAAATAAAACGTCAATGTATATGGCGCTTGTGTGTATATTCAATCGTTATTAACTGTCGTAAATATGTGGAGTTGAACAAAAAGTATGGAAGGGAATTCCAAGTATTAATTCCTGAATATAATCACATTCGCGGTATTTTTAATGATGTAATTAACAAAAATTCCTCTATAAAAAAGCTGCGAAACCATTGTGTAGCACATGTGAGTGACAAATCGAATTATCTCAAGCCCTCTGAAGTTCAGGCGGAAATTATTAAAATGTTTAATGGCCATTTTGCCGATGAATTTTTGGATTGGATATGTCCTGATAACATTAATTCAACGGATAAAACTGACAGTTTGGTTGGTGTTATCGAGCTATTACGCGATGCAGTGTCCGCAAAGTTATAGTTATTTTATCAAAGCACTCACAATTTTATTAAGACACCCATTGTTAAATAATAGATGAGATAGGCAGAACTCTTTTGAGATTAAATGCTAACACCAAAACTTCAGAAGTTCACCTTCCCCTGCGAAGTTGCTGAAGGGCGTTGAAGAAAATAGCGTGACGCAGACAGGACGTCTGCGTAGCTTTCGGGGGGAAGGGACGCCCCATCGGAAGCGTTAGCTATTTTCGAATAAGCACGAAGCCAGTCACTAATGCATGTAACTTCGCTAGGGGCGTCTTGGAGCATCCAAGGAGGATAGGACGAGCAGTCCTCCTTGGTCGGGTGTGGGGTGAAGCCCCACGACTTTGACTTTGCTTTAAAAGCTATAAAACCAAGTTTAGATAAATCTCTTTGTCGAAATCACGACAAATACCCAGCCTTGTGATCCTCACAGCAACCCAATTCGTAATATCCAGCAATATCCCATCGCGAAATGTTTAACCGCGAAAGTCATTCAACGAGTCCACTTAATGCAATTACAGCAATTTCATACAGTCAGGTTAATTTTAGGCGATCAACTCAATGCCAAACATTCTTGGTTTAACCGTGTTGATGATCAAGTACTGTATGTAATTGCAGAATTGCACCAAGAAAACACTTATGTGACGCATCATGTGCAAAAGATATGTGCCTTCTTTGCGGCAATGGCGCAATTTGCCAAAGAGCTGCGTGCGCAAGGGCATCAAGTGCTCTATCTCACCCTTGATGACACCTTCAATAACACTCAGGGCTATAGCGATCTACTGGGGCTCATTCAACATCAAGTGGCGCAGGTTGGCGCGATCAAGTTTGAATACCAAAGGCCAGATGAATACCGCCTACTTGAGCAATTGAGCCAGCTTAAACTCAACACCGCCGTGGTGAACTGTGTTGATACTGAGCACTTTATCTTGCCGTTTGACGAAATCGATGCGCAGTTCCCCGTCGGCAAACACATTATGATGGAGCACTTTTATCGCCGTATGCGTAAACGCTTCAACATCTTGATGCAAGACGCAAAGCCACTCGGTGGGCAATGGAACTTTGATGCCAGCAACCGTCAGAAGCTTAAAACTCAAGATATAAAAGTCTTGCCTGAGCCATTAATGTTTAGCCTCGATGTGACTGAGATTCTAGCTAGGCTTGAGCGTCACCAAATCCCGACCATGGGTCGCATTGATGGGCCATTGCTGTGGCCGATAAACCGTGCGCAAAGCCTCGAGCTATTAACGTATTTTTGTCAGGTTTGCTTACCTTCCTTTGGCCGCTTTCAAGATGCCATGACAGCGCAACATCCTGCCAAGTGGAGCTTGTACCATAGTCGGCTATCATTCAGCCTTAACAGCAAATTAATCAGTCCGTTAGAAGTCATCAATGCGGCTATCGACAGTTATCAAACCAATGCTGAAATTGATATCGCCCAAGTCGAAGGCTTTGTTCGGCAAATCCTCGGCTGGCGTGAATACGTTCGCGGCATTTACTGGGCCAATATGCCACAGTACGCCAGCACTAATGCGCTCAATGCCCATGGAACGCTGCCCGATTATTTTTGGCATGGCGACACTAAGATGAACTGCATGCGACAAGCGTTATCCCAATCATTAGATTTTGCCTACGCCCATCATATTCAGCGTTTAATGGTGATTGGCAATTTCTGTTTATTAACCGAAATCGAACCAAATCAAGTCGATAAGTGGTATTTAGGCGTATATGTTGACGCCATCGAATGGGTTGAAATGCCCAACACTCGCGGCATGGCATTGTTTGCCGACGGCGGTATTGTCGGTACTAAACCCTACGCCGCCAGCGGCTCTTACATCAATAAAATGAGTGATTACTGCAGTGGCTGTCATTACAAGATAAAGGAACGTAGCGGCGCACTCGCCTGCCCGTTCAATAGCTTTTATTGGCGCTTTATGGACAAACACCGCACAAGATTGTCGCAGAACCCCAGGATCGGCATGCTATACCAGACTTGGGACAAGATGGACGAGTCCACAAGGCACGCCATATTAGCCACAGCCGAGCACAACCTCGCTCATCTAAACCGTTTATAGTGGAGAGTTTGCCATGAAAGTACTTATCGTCGGCGGGAGTGGAGGTATTGGCCAAGCCATGGTTAAGCGAGTCCAAGAGGCATATCCCAACGCCACTGTGCATGCCACCTACAGGCATCATCCTCCCCAAGACAGGCAGAATAATATTCAATGGTATCAGTTAGATGTAACCAATGAGGCCGAGATTAAACAGCTGAGCGAACAACTCACTGAATTAGATTGGCTGATTAACTGTGTCGGGATTTTACACACCCAAGATAAAGGGCCAGAAAAAAGCCTACGGTCACTGGACATCGACTTTTTCCAGCACAATTTAACGCTTAATACCCTGCCCAGCGTCATGCTGGCTAAACACTTCTGCCATGCCTTAAAACAAAGTGACTCGGCAAGATTTGCCGTGATATCGGCAAAAGTCGGCAGCATTACCGATAACAGATTAGGTGGCTGGTACAGCTATCGGGCCTCAAAAGCTGCGCTGAATATGTTTCTCAAAACACTGTCGATTGAGTGGCAACGAACCTTGAAACACTGCGTGGTGTTATCCCTGCATCCGGGCACCACTGATACGCCATTGTCTCAGCCCTTTCAACAGAGTGTACCTAAAGGCAAACTGTTTACACCTGAGTATGTCGCCAACTGCTTGCTGCCCATCATTGCCAATGCCACTCCGGCACAAACAGGGGGCTTTTTCGCCTACGATGGCACTGAGTTACCTTGGTGAAATAAGCTGAACAGTGAGTCAAGCCATAGCGACGCGGGCGGGCTCTTGCAACGTACATATTTCAAAGGCCATCTTTCAAATGGCCCTTGCAAAATGCATATTTCAAAATGAATCCGGCAAAGCTATGGATCTTTTCCCTTTAAAAAGGGTTATGCCCAAAAGCACCGCTAATCCTTAAATCTACCCACTTAAAAATCACCCACCTAGAAATTACCCGCTTAACCTCGCCAAAAAATCCAACATAAACCAATGAAAAATCATCAATAAAGTACTTTTTACAACTCACAAAACCCGCCATTTGACTAGGCTAAATCGCTATTACCCAAAAGTCCTAATTCAAATTTAAAAGCACCTAAATGAATGCTGAAGATAGTTCCTTTGTACGATTGTTAACACTTTTACATTTAAATAACATCTAAGGTCATGCGGTTATTCACACTTTGCACAGAATAAAAATCTGAGAATTTCCGCCTGAGCAACAGCTCATTCTATTCGGCCATGGCAGAGGGATGCCGACGACCCTGTAGAAATTACAATAAAAAAACGCTCGCCCGAGCCAGTTAAGCAGTATGGCATTCCAACGTTAATGACAAACGGAAAAAGGATTTTAAGCATGATGCTAAACAAAAAACTGTCGCTACTCTTCATTGCTGTGTCGGCCACGTTAGGCACATCAGCATTTGCTGCTGATGTTGTCGATGTCGGTACACTCAGAAGTGCGTCTTCAAGCAATAATCTAGTGTCACAGTTCAACTTAGACGCAGGTAGCCAACTCAAAGTCGAGAAAAAACTCGACCTAGGTCAAGGCAAGCAGAAGCAACGTTTACAACAATATTTCCATGACGTGCCTGTTTATGGTTTCTCTGTTGCAACGTCACAATCAAGCATGGGCTTCTACAGCGACATGTCTGGCCGCGTATTAAAAAATATTGAAAAGTCGGCTGATTTTGTCAAACCCACTTTAACGGCTAACAAAGCGTTAGATATTGCCATTCGTGGCAAGTCTGAGAAAGCGGTTGCCGGCCTAAAAGCTGAAAACAAACAAGCTAAATTATGGCTTTACCTTGATGATGCGGCTAAAACTCGCCTCGTTTATGTGACGTCTTTTGTGGTATATGGCGATGAGCCAAGCCGTCCATTCACTATGATTGACGCGCACTCAGGTGAAGTGCTCAAGCGTTGGGAAGGGATTAACCACGCCGCGAGCGGTACAGGTCCAGGCGGTAACATTAAGACTGGCCAATACGAATACGGTACGGATTTTTCTTACTTAGACGTTGAAGTGAGCGGTGACACGTGCACCATGAACTCACCTAACGTGAAAACCGTTAACTTAAACGGTGCCACATCAGGCGCAACAGCCTTCTCTTATACTTGCCCACGCAATACAGTTAAAGAGATCAACGGTGCTTACTCGCCATTAAACGATGCGCACTACTTCGGTAACGTGATCTACAACATGTATAGCGAGTGGTACAACACTGCGCCGTTAACTTTCCAGTTAACCATGCGGGTTCACTACAGCAGCAACTACGAAAACGCCTTCTGGGACGGCAGTGCTATGACCTTCGGTGATGGCGCAACGACCTTCTATCCATTAGTGAGCTTAGATGTCTCGGCACACGAAGTGAGTCATGGTTTCACTGAGCAAAACTCAGGCCTGATTTACGATGCTCAATCTGGTGGCATGAACGAAGCCTTCTCTGATATGGCGGGTGAAGCTGCTGAATTTTACATGCACGGTACGAACGACTGGTTAGTCGGCGCTGATATCTTTAAAGGCAATGGCGCACTGCGCTACATGGCAGATCCAACCTTAGACGGAATCTCAATCGGCCATATCGACGATTACTATGATGGCATCGACGTACACCACAGTTCAGGTGTCTTCAACAAAGCCTTCTACACACTCGCAAACTTACCGGGCTGGGATACACGCACTGCATTCCAAACATTTGTGGTTGCTAACCAATTATATTGGACGGCTGACAGCTTGTTCTGGCAAGGCGCTTGTGGCGTTAAATCTGCAGCGACTGACTTAGGCTTAAGTGCTGATGATGTGGTTACTGCGTTTGCCGCTGTGGGTATCACACCTTGTGAAACGCCACCACCACCGCCACCACCAGAAGCCACTGAGCTCGCGAACGGTGTCGCTGTGACGGGTTTAGCGGGTGCGTCAGGTAGCAAACAGTACTACAAACTCGACGTAGCAAGCGGTGCAACCAACCTGAGCTTTAATATGTCAGGCGGCACGGGTGATGCGGACATGTATGTTAAATTCGGCCAAGCTCCTACCTCTAGTAGCTATGATTGCCGTCCATACAAAGCCGGCAATGCCGAAAGCTGCCCTATCGATCCAGCCCAAACGGGGACTTATTGGGTCATGGTTAGTGGCTATAGCAGCTACACAGGTGTGAGCCTAGTGGGTGCTTATGACGGTGGCGATGAGATACCAAACCAAGATCCAACAGCGGGCTTTACGGCAAGCTTTGCCAACGGTAACGGTAGCTTCACTAGCACCAGTACTGACAGCGATGGTGATGTCGTTGCATGGAGCTGGAGCTTCGGTGATGGCACAACTGCTTCAGGCGCAAGTGTAAATCATCAGTATGCTCAGTCAGGCAACTACACAGTGACACTGACAGTGACTGACAACGATGGCGCAACGGCAAGCACTTCTGAAGAATTTGCAGTTGAAGTGCCTGAAGTGGCGTTAGAAATGACAGTGAAAAACGCTAACAAATCTCGTCGCGGCAGCATTCGTGTTGCACTCGCATGGGAAGGTCATAACGCTGATGAGTACACTATCTTCCGTAACGGTGTTGCGGTAGGTACTTCAAGCAGTTCATCGTTTATTGACCGTTTCACCGACCTAGCTGGCACTAGCTTCAGCTATAAAGTGTGTGAAACTAACGGCCCTTGCTCAAACGAAGAAACCGTTAACTTTTAATCGCATAAGATAATCGTATCGTGGCGCTAGCGTAAAATCCTAGCGCCGACTCATCGATAAACTTCTCGTTTCTTGTTAATGCCACTCAGCCTTTTTTGAGTGGCATTTTTTATGCGCAAATTCGGTGCACTAAGCCAGCCTCAATCCCGTCAGCATCCTTATGTCATGTGCTTGAGTCAGCTTCACTGGCCAGCATGCGAGAATAAAGCGTTACTTCAAATGGCCACTTTCACCCACAGGTTTTTTGAGTAACTTACGTTGTAAGGTACGGCGATGCATCCCGAATTTGTCGGGCGGTAGCGGACACATTGCTTTAGTTGCTTTAGTTGCTTTAGTTGCTTTAGTTGCTTTAGTTGCTTTAGTTACTTCAAATGGCCACTTTCACCCACAGGTTTTTTGAGTAACTTACGTTGTAAGGTGCGGCGATGCATCCCGAGTTGGCGGGCAGTAGCAGACACATTGCCTTGGTTCGCATTAAGCACTTGCTGAATATGCTCCCACTCCAAACGCTTAGGATTAAGGGGCGAGTCATCGACCTCATCTTCTTGAAGGGAATGGGAATGCCCTTGCATTTCCAACGCGGCGAGCAAGGTTTGAGTATCCACAGGTTTAGCTAAATAATTGTCGGCGCCGAGGCGAATCGCTTCCACCGCAGTGGCGATACTGGCGTAGCCAGTGAGCAACACCATGGTCACCTTAGGCAGTAGATTACGTAGCGGCACAATTAACCCTAAGCCATTGGCTTCGGCAAGCTTCATGTCCAACAAAATGTGGCTAGGGCGAAACTCCCGCGCCACCAGCAGAGCATCGCTGGCATCATGGGTTAAGCGGCACTCAAAGCCGTGGCGCGTGAGCCGTCGGCCTAAAATACTCGCCAGAGAAAGATCATCCTCAACAATCAATAAACGTTTCATGATCTGACTCCATCAGCAGCCTGAGTCTTGGGCGATAACGATGCCGTTTTGTCCTTGAGAATCGTAAAGCAAATTTGTGCCACAGTACCGCCTTGGGGATGATTGGCCAGAATCAATTCTGCGCCCAAACGCTCTAGGCTGGCGTGACTGAGCAGCAGCGCAACCCCTAAGCCCTTGGGGCTCTCAATTAATAAGGTGCCCAATTGCGGTAATAAAGAAGGCGCAATGCCGGCGCCATAATCACGGATCTGCAAATAGATTTGAGCTTCACTTGGCGCAATATCTAAGCTGATATCCACCTGCGGCGCACCTAGGGTTTCGACACTGGCGCGGGCGGCATTCTCAATCAAAGCCATGATGGCAGGTGTTAGACTCATATCGGTCAGAATGCTTTGCTCTGCCAGTTGCTCAGGCGCACATGTGAACAACCAGTTCAGTTCGGTCTGCGGCATAAGCAGTAAGGTTTTTTGCTTTAAACCGTCCACCAGCTCAGCGATCTTTTGTGGCCGCTGGCGGCGATCGCGGATCGACTCAGTCGCCAATCGCAGCTCGGTGAGCGTATGTTCACAGCGGCCAAGTGCAGTCTCCATCTCGACAACCGTTATCGAAGTGCCGCTCATATCTTCTTTGACTTCATCGAGTAGCAACCTCAGGCTCGAAAGCGGTGTAGCCAATTGATGCGCCATCTGCGCCGATGCAGTGCCTAGAGCTAAGAGTTGTTCCTGACGTAATTGCCCTTCACGCATATAGGCTAGCTGCGCATCTTGGCGGCGCATACGTTTAGTAATCAACGCCACGCTGGTTGTCATCACCAAAGCTGAAATCACAAAATTAAACCACATGCCTAAATAGTGGGAACTCATGTCCATACCGTGGTGCTGCATGGGGGATTCGGGCACAGTAAAAATCATCAAACTGTAGGCTAAGGTTGAAATAGCCGTCAGCGCCCAAGGTGCCCAGATTGGCAAAGTCACAGCCGCAAGTGCAATCGGCAGCAGTAATAACGAGATAAACGCGTTAGTCGCGCCGCCGGAAAAGTGCAGCCAAGATATCCAAAATAATGTGTCTAAACTGAGCGCAATAAAGAGGCCGCGCTCCTTCGCAAATAAGGGTTTACGTAGCGCCAATGTAAGCGAAAGGTATAACACCTCCAGCACTAACACATGCACTAACGGCTCCATTTGCAGGCTAAGACCAAAAGTATCGGCGGCAAACGTGGTTAAGCCTATTTGCAGCAGCAAACCTAAGGTTCGCAGTAATGCGACTTGGTCGGCAGCCTGTAGACTGGTCCCTAAGATCTTAGCCATGGCGATTCCTACAGAGTGAGTCCGAATGCGGCCAATGCACCACTCGATTGCGTTAATGCTTGGCGCACGCCAGTGGCAAAATTGATTTCAGAACAAATCCCGAGCGCAGCTAAACGCGCACAGCTTAAAGTGCAATCCCTTGGCCGTTTGGCGTTATCTGTCGGTGTCGACTCAGGCGTTAAGTGCGTCGTGCTAAGTTGTAAAATCTCCCCAAGGGTCAACAACATCTGATACTTAGTCATGGTCTCTATGGCGCTAAAGTGATAAATCCCCTGCACTATTGGCGCTGCAATATGTTGTGCAATCATCTTATCTATGGCTTGAGCAATATCGGCGGTTGATGTTGGACTACGCACAGCCCAATGATCAACACCCTGAGCGCGACGTTCAATCAATTGGTTAACCAGCACTAGCACAGCAGATTCACTCAGCTTCTCGACTTGGCCGTAAAGGATTGGCAGGCGTAGCACGGCAAAATCAGCGCTAGTGTTGAGCACGATTTCTTCGCCCTTTAGCTTAGATTCACCATAAAAATTAACCGGATGAGTGGCAGCATCTTCAGCGTACTTAGGTTGAGTGCCATCGAACACATAGTCAGTGGAAATATAGATAAGCCAAGCATTATTGGCCTTAGCTGCCATAGCTAAGGCTTGGCTAGCAGTTAAGTTAAGTGCCAATGCCGCCTGCGGATTTTGCTCGGAGACATCGGGGCGACGCTCGGCGGCGCAGTGCACTATCACTTGCGGTTGCTCGCGGGCGATAAATGCCTCGACAGCCAAAGGGGCGGTCAGATCGAGTTTATGCACTCGTTCACTTGCGCGGCTAAAACCTGTTGCCACAACCTCATGCCCCGTTAATTCAAGCTGTTTTACGACAGCTCGGCCGAGTAGCCCTGTCGCGCCAGTTACCATGACCTTAGCCATATTGCCCCATTCAGTTTCAACTCATGTATATGGCTGACAATTCTAAAAGCTTTTCATATTCAACGCACTTGTTTACTCTTTTAAACCAAACTTACTTAGGGTTAACTCACTTGAGATTAACCTGAGCACCAATAGGCTGAATTTGACTCCGACACTTCCTCTGATATTGGCAGGCCCCATGCTGCGCCACTGCGATGCCACCCATTTTACCTTGTGGTTTGTAAGTCGTGAGCCATTAACTGAGCTTATGTTGCGTCTAGGGGAACATGAGTTTCCGTTGCAGGATGCCGATGTGCACTATGTGCCACTCGGGCAGCACGCCCATCAATATCTGATCATGCTGTCGCGACCAGAGTTACTCACGCCGAATCGAGTCACAAATTACCAAGTATCCGCCGCCCAACATGGGGATATTTTTGCCAACATCAGTCAGCTGAACTATGGCGATGCCTCATCGCCAAGTGTGCGTTTTACCCCAGAATTAACCCAAGTATTTCATGGTTCTTGCCGCAATCCGCATCACCACAGTGACGATGCGCTCGTCGCCGCCGATACCTATTTAGCCAAGAGAATCGACACGGGTGTAGCGGACGATCGCCCCGCTCTTATCGTGATGAGTGGCGATCAAGTTTATATCGATGATGTGGCAGGCCCCATGTTAAACGCCATAGGACAAGTCATCGACTTGCTTGGCCTTCAGCATGAGCAATTTGAAGGGGCGAATATAACGAGCAGTGAGGCACTGCATTATCAGCCCGCCGATTTGTATCAGCGCCATAAAAACCTGCTGCCGCACACTCAATATCCAGCTAAAACCGCGCTATGGCGTTGGTATCGCAATCACCCGATTTTCACTTCCTCCATCGCTGAGAATCATCTTGTCAGCCTGAATGAAATCATCGCCTTGTATTTACTTACTTGGTCGCCAGAGCTGTGGGAATTAGTCAATATCCCCAAGGATGTCGATGGCTTAACGCCCGCCAATAACGCCCGCTGGCAGAATGAATGGCAACATTTGCTCGGCTTTAAAGCTGGGCTGACGCAGGTGAGGCGCTTTATGGCGCACATTCCCGTTTATATGATGTTTGATGATCACGATGTTACCGACGACTGGAACCTGACCGCTAAATGGGAACTCGCAGCCTACGAGCATGCATTTTCAAAACGCATTATTGGTAATGCACTAATTGGCTATACCTTGTTCCAAGGACTTGGCAATGCACCCGATAAATTTACCGATGAGATCCGCCCGCTGCTCGATGCCTTTTTTGCACAGCCACAGAGTGAAAGTCAGGATCTGCTCATCGAAGAATTACTCAAATTTGAGCAATGGCATTACACCTTAGCGACCTCACCCAAACTTGTGGTGCTCGACACCCGCACTCGCCGCTGGCGCAGTGAATCCAATCTCGCAAAACCGTCCGGCTTAATGGATTGGGAGGCGTTAATGGATTTGCAGCAAGAGTTGCTCGGCCAGTCGAAGGTCATTATCGTCTCGCCTGCGCCTATGTTTGGGGTCAAACTGATTGAGGCTGTGCAGCGTACAGCCACGCTGATGGGTGCTTCTTTGTTGGTGGACGCCGAAAACTGGATGGCCCACCCCGGCGCCGCCAATGCGCTACTGAGTATTTTTATGCACCGTAAAACCCCAGAGGAATTTGTGATCCTCTCCGGCGATGTGCATTACTCCTTTAGTTACGACATCAGTATTCGCTTTAGGCGCAGCAGCCCTAACATCTACCAGATCACCTGCAGCGGCATTAAAAATCACTTCCCCGAGAAGCTGTTACCGATTTTCGATAAACTCAATGGCTGGCTTTACGGCCACTTTTCACCGCTTAACTTACTGACAAAACGAAAACGCATGTCGCTGCGCGGCAGAAGACCGAATGGTGCACCGAGCAAACGTTTAGTGAATAAAAGCGGTATTGGGATTTTGGAACTTGCGGATGATGGTGCGCCAACAAAAATTGCAGTTTTACATGGTGATATGAGCGAAACCTTGTTCGAACCTCCCAAACAGGAATAGCAAATTAAACGGGTTTATGATGTTTAACCGTCTCAGGCTGAGTGGCACCCGAACCCGAATCCAGCGGTGGAATATTTTTAGATAATACCTCATCGGTTTCGACTTTCTTCGGCTGTACTTGATTGAAAATCAACGCCTCTGACTGCGGCTTACCTGCTGGTTTCTCATGTACCATTTGATCCCAAATCACCTTCGAGTCTTGGTCCACATCATCAGCCTCAACGGCCGATGCAGCAGACGAGCTCGGTTTCTTCGGTTCAATCACCGCAGCCCCCTTACGGATCTCAGCGGCAATATCCTTCAAATAAGGTTGTTTCGTCCAGTCGCCAACAAACATGGCTGCCACTAATACCGCAGCGCAAAATAAGATAGAGATCATCGCAGATTTAGTCATTTTACAATCCTAATAGGCTGATAAAACGCAGTCATGATAAATTAGATTGCACTTATCATAACCACACAAAAACCAATTAGACCAGTGCTGGACTTTATACCCTTCTAGCAATGAGTATCAAAACCTGTACACAGCAGGCATTTGGCGCATTAAGCTCACGCTACCAAACATAATCGAAACTGACTTCAACAGGCACTCCTTCAATAGAAACAGGTAAAACCATTTCAGGTTTTAAAGTAATCTGCAGCACAGGCTTTTCTCCATCAAAGGGACCAGAAAGCTGCTTAGGTAAACGCCCAACTAACTCAGTGGGTTCGGAAATGCTCGCTCTAAAACGGTCACCATTTGCTAAAGTAATTGTCGCTTGCTGGCCTATCCTTGTGTAATCCAAATATTTAGGTTCGAGAAATGCTAAAACAACTGGACTCTCTCGACCTGCAAGTAAAGCTAATGGACGGTCCTCAACAATATGCTCTCCAGATTGCACCAGAATATCCACGACTCGAGTTGCCGTTAACGCCCTGATTTGTAATTGTGATTGCTGCGCCTTAAGCCGAGCTAGTTGTAACTCAATATTGCGACGGGACTGGGTGACCACACCAGCACTCAACTCCACGAGCTGCTTTTGCTTGGCCTGCATTAAATCAACCTTAGCTTGCTCCAATGCCATTTTGGAGGCGGTATGAGCTTGTAGTACTGTCGCCATATCAGAGGTTGGTACAACTCCCTTTTTCTGAAAATTCTCATAACTTTTCAACAAAATATCCTGCCGAGTAACGCCCTCGCTGGCGACGTCAATACGAATTTGTAATTGCGCCAAAATCACTGAATTTAAGCTTAGGTCCTCAATATTAAGTTGGGCTAACTGCCTTTCTAACTCACCTATTTGGGCATTCAGTTGCGGATCTGTGATTGAGAGGATTGGCGTTCCGACATTCAGCATATCACCAGGCTTTACCTCAATAGCACTGACATCGCCAGTACTCGGAGCTCGCACTTCTAATGGCTCAGTCGTTACTATGCCACTCGCCAACACAAATAAATGTGGTCGCAACAAAATCCAACCGACAATGGCAACTGGCGCAATGACTAACAATAACAATAAATACCAACGCCCTTTGAATCCACTACGCTTAGCGGCAGCATAGCGTACTCCAATACCCTTATCTTCAGTCGGATTTTGCGCTTTGTCACTGGCTTGATAACTCACTTTCATTAAAACTTTCTCCCGCGTTTTAACACCCACCAAGGCGCCATTGAACTTTCTTCATGTGAACGTCGAACCATTTCGTTTAACAAGGCAAACAGACACACCATTCGCATAAAGAGTGCATAAAAAGGATATAACGGTAGCCAAACAGCTAAGCGTAAATCTTGAGGAATTCGCTCAGATATCGCCAATAGAACCATTGAATAAAAGAAAGCTAAAATGACTAAATAGAAGCCGTAAATCGTTAATGCAATAGACAAAATAAACTGCCATGGAAAACTAACAACAATACCAATCCCATAGAAAACGATCACAAAGGGCATTAATACGTTCTGTAAAAAACCGTAGAGCAAGGTAAATATAAAAGTACCGCTACCCAATAGTTTGGGTGTAAATGCTGGCCAGTGTTTACGAAAATATAAAAACAATAAATCGCCATCCCAACGTAGCCTTTGCCAGACTAAGGTTTTTAGATCCGCAGGGGCATCCGTATGGCCAATAGCCAGTGTCGCAAAAGGGATCCGCCAATCAGGATGTCGTTTAAAGTACTGTTTTATTCTTATGGTTAAATCAAGATCTTCTGCAGTGTGAGTGTCCCAGCCACCAATTTGGATTAAAAAGGTTCGTCTGAAAGCGCCAAAAGCACCAGAAATATTGTTCAGCAAATTCCACTGCCCTAACCCTGTTTTACCACCTTGCATTGAGATCAAGTATTCAATAGCTTGCATCCGAGTAAATATGGATTCACTCACATTCCGCACTCGCAATGCTCCACCCACAGCGGGCACATTCGGGTCTTCAAAATGTGGCACTATCTGCGACACCATATCGTTATCAAAGGAAGTATCAGCATCGGCATTGATCACTATCTCACCCGTCGCTGTCGCCAATCCCGCATTTAATGTCGAGACTCGTCCACCCCGCTGCCACTTAGGCAGCACAATTACAGTGCGATTATAAGTTTGGCACGCCTTAGCCGCGGCCATTGCAACACGGTAAGTCAATCCATTTTGGACAGCCCCATCAACCACAGCAATGATCTCTATCTCACCGTCATAAACTTGCTCGATAAAAGAATCAATCGTTGACTTCACCGCCTCACCTTCGGCATAACAGGTAATCACACAGGACACTTTAGGTCTAAACAGCGACTGCTTAGGCACCTGCATAAAGCTGGTATAAAAGAAACGTAAAATGCCTGTCACTACGAGTAGCATTAAGGGGACTTCATATAACAATATCAACGGCACCAACCACACAAAGAACGTTAAGTGCTGTGCAAGTTGATGCCAGATATCCAGCAACATATAAGTGATGGTATTGAATTCACTCATCATCACATTGGCTTAGCTTGTAGGAGTTGATCGGTAAGCCACTCACCAACATTGTCACCAATATTGGCTGGTAGGCTAATTGCCTTAACGCTTAATTCGATTTTCGAGGAGGATTGCAGCTCTTTCAAATCAAAAAGCTTGTTATAAATACTCTTTAACTGCTTGATTTCTGTCATAGGCAACAGCATTAACAGCCCATCTTGAGTGTAATTACTGCATGCATCAGTCACCCGGATCACACTGCGTAAACGCTCTTGTAGTGCGTCCAGTTGAGCAAAACCTTTAGCCTCACCCTCTGCACTTAAAAACTCAGCCACATTAAGCATTTGCACCGACAAAATGGAATGTGTCTGATGATGACGTTTTGCCAATTTGTTCTGCCAATCAAGTAACCAATAGAACTGCTCACTGACCATCTGTTCACCCGGCGCTAAACTGAAAAGCGATTGCGCTCTTCCTTGGCGCACTAAACCGCGTCCATGGGGCGTCAATTTGTAACTGTACACATTGCGTACATGTAAAGAATCAAGCTGACTACTTACCTTACAATGCAAACACTCGGCCTTAACCACGGCATCGACAAATAAAGTTTGGCATGAATGACAGTGATGATTTTCTATTGGTCTATCATAATCAACACCTATGTGTCGTAGGTTTTGCAAGCAATTCGGACAACTCAAGGTATTGAGTTTTCGAAACAATGCTTGATCACCAACATGACCGCAATTAAAACAATGCAAACTACTTTGCTGCTCAGTATCAATACTGTGGCATTGCGGACAAACATCAATGTAATTTAAATGACCCGAATGGCAGCTTGGGCAAAATCGTAAACGATTTGATAGTGTAGATTTCTCAATCCAATTATTTTTTTGTAAATCGCTCAGCCAAGCGAAACTTTCCTCAGGACTCACACCCCAAGCATTCAATAAAGGATAATCATATAAATAGCGGCGCGCGGGGACAGAATGAGGTTCAAGAATCGCGTCACAATGACACCACAAATAACATAATAATTTATGTACAATATCATCTTGAAAATTGAGTTTGATTTGCTGTTTTTTTAACTTATACGACTGATATTGCTCTTTATAATCTTCTCGCCATATTCCATTTCCGAGAAAAGGTGATAATGGGCTTTCGCGGGAGACCCAGATTAAGCTCAATGCAGTAAGCTCATGCTGCCTCAACATCATAAGCCACTTATCTTGCTCTTCAGCTTGTACCGATAATACGATTACCTCAGGGATTCGCCCATTACCAATCAAAGCCTCTACTGAGGTAAATTGCTCAAACCAAGGGTGCCAATCAGCATTTTGATAGCGACCAATCCAGACAAAGTAATCATGGGGTAAATCGACACTCAAATTACTAAGAATGACTTCTTTCATATCAATATCCTACATAGATTGTGAGCTTGTCTCAGAGAGTTTAAAGACAGTTCAAAAACAACATCCATGTAATAAACTAATACCTTATTACTCTAGACCAAAAATTATAAATAACAGCTAATTTAGGACTAAATTAATAATCAGTTAAGCATTATAAACAGAAGTTAAATATTATTGTGGTTAAATCTAATACATTATAAATGCTAATTTATAATGTATTATTTTACAGCAGGTTAACTATCACAGGCGAAACAACACATTCACACACATGTTATATCATGTGCTTTCAATTGGCGGATTTGTTGACAATAAGATAAATATAAACATTAAAAAAGAAATGATATTGATTCTGTAACTAAAAACCCTCACATTGCACGTCGTGATGGATCCCGCTCACAGGATCGATAAAACGTAAACGCTGTGCCATCAATTTTAGGGGGGCCTCAAATTTATCCGGTCCTTTGGGTAATAAGCTTGGATAAAATCTGTCGTTTAACAGTGGCATACCTAAGCTTTGCATATGCACCCGCAACTGGTGGGTTTTGCCGGTAATTGGGCTCAGGTGGAACAAACCAAGATCGCCATTAATGGCTACTAGGCTGATTTCGGAATGGGTATTCGGCTCGCCTTCTACTATTTTCATGGTAAAACTCGGATCGCTCGGCTGCATGCGGTTTTTTACCGTCCAACACAGGGGTAACGTTAAGCTGCCCTGTTGATATTGCTGAATAATTTCAGGTGTCAGCTTGGCAATCGCTTGATAGTCTTTACGAATAGCATCGTCGATAAATAATTGATGATAAAGGGCGCGGGTTTCGGGAGCGACTGTCATCAAGATCACCCCTGCGGTTTCACGATCAAGCCTATGAGCAGGCGCGATAGTGTCTATGCCGGTGCGTAATCTCAGCCTATGTACCAGACATTCGTTCACATAATTACCGCTTGGGGTCACAGGTAAAAAGTGTGGCTTATAGGCCAAAATAACATTGTCATCTTGGAATAGGATCAGTTCTTCAAAGGGAATTTTCGCTTCGACCGGCACTTCACGGTAGTAATACACCCGCGCTGCTGGGCGATATTCGGTGTCCATGGCGATCAAACTGCCGTCGCGCCAATGCACTTTTCCGTCGAGGATCCGCTGACGCCACACATCTTCACCTATGCGGGCAAAATGCTGCGCGAGAAAGGCAAACACTGTGGGTATATCAGTGACATTCACAGGGAGCACTATGTAAGAAGGTTGGGCGGCGCGGGCAGATGCTGTCATATCACAAAAAAAGCGGCTATAGAAAGCCGCTATTTTAGCCTTTTTGTGGTTTTTCAGTCCACATGGGACTTGATAAGTTGCAGCACGAAATCCAAGGTTTTGTGACAATCTGGCTGATTCACTAACACTAATTTGTCCTTATTATACATAGGTAAAACCTCGAGCCAGCGTTGGCTTACCCAAGCGGCGTCTTCCAAATGCACTTGAGAATAGAGTTCAAACAGATCGGGATTCACCTCATAAAACTGTTCTAGTGCGGCGCTTATCAGCTCAAACTCGCCTTTAATCGGCTCCTCTTGCCAGTTTCGACAGGGTAAAGTACGCGCCATCCACAGCTTATCTTTGGCCTGCGCAGCTGAGAGGATGCTGACGCGCTGACGTCCTTCGAGCACTAGGCTGAGTGAATCATCTTCTAGCTGATTAAAATCGATAATGTCGCATTGGGTCGCTGTGGGATAACAGGGCGGACTACCGCGGGGCCGTATGGTGGCAAAAGCGAGCGCATATTTGCCCTTAAAGACATCGGCCACCATGCGCAGATGACCGGGGTCGACTACACGAACCTCTACCCGTCCCTGTGGCAGCAACAAGGCATCGCGCATGAGTAACGCCATTTCTCGTGTTTGCATAGCAACCTCCAGCACCTAAATAGAAGGAAACGAACATCAATGCATTCGTATTCCCTATTACTTTAGAGTGTAGCAGGTAGAATAATTTCCTTCCTGAAGCCCTTGAGTGCAAAATAAATTGGTAACCCACTAGATTAAATCAGAGCATTTCAACCGCCGTTTTCTAAGCCCAATCACGGCGAACTAAAAACGCTCTAGTCGCTCTAGCACATTTCCCCTTGCGACAACCTCGGCAAACTCCTCGGCCAGACGCTCACTTAAGGCCACCGCTGTTCGCCAGTATTGCATCCGCTGCGCCGTATCCAGTTGTTTAAAATCTTCGCGGTCGGGGATTTTGCCAAAGGGCAATGAAGCCACAAATTCAGCCGATGGTGCTAACACGAGTGCATTGTGATAATTGACTCGGCCTTGGCGCCACTTCAAGGATTTATCGAACCATCCTGGGCTGAGCGTTGGATAAAAATGTGGATACAGCGTCAACCCCGTAGCGTGGGATAAAGGCAAGTCGAAGTGATAGTCGGTAATGCCACCATCGTAATATTGCCCATCGGCAACGCCCTCAATTTGCGGTACGGGGGCTAGCAATAATGGAATTGATCCCGTTGCTAACATCACAGCATCGACATTGGCCTCGGTTAACTCGGCCTGCTGACTAGGTAAGTCATTGAGTTGCAAAAAGGGAGAGGCTGCAGCTTGTTGGCTAAAGACCACACGTTCAAAATGCCAGCCTAAACTTCGGCGGCTGACTAAGTTAGTCGCCGCCGTTATCGCCAGACCCACAACGAGTGGCAGCTTTGCCGTTAAACGATTTAGATGTTTGCCGCGGCACACCACTAAATGACTGTGGATATGAGCGTTGTTGACTATCTCACTACTGCCACTGGCGCCTAAAACCCCCTGCACTACGCCTTTAACTTGTGCACTGACTTCCTGCGGGGTTGGCATACTTTCGTAACGCTGACCAATATAAAAATCCTCTAAGCGACCATAGGCTGCGAGGGGATCTTGCTGCGCCAAACAAGCTAAACGCCACGCCCCTGAAGACGCGCCAAGCGTATAAAGCGGTGTTTGTCTGTTTTTGAAAAACTCAGAAAACAGATACTTATCTAGCCCTGCGATACCAAGCCATTTAGGTCCACCGGAGGCGGCAAGTAGCTGAGTAAAATGTTCAGATTTAAGGCCTTGTTCTGCCAAGGTATTAAATGCTGTTGCTCCCGCGAGAAATCGTAACGCTGACAAATCTGTGTTCCTTCAAGCCAGTGCCATTAAAATGAAATAACGCATTAAACCACGATGGCGCACGTCAATAAACAATTCGTATCATCGACTTAACTCGCTCGTGATCAATATGTGGCAAGCGACTCAAGCACCCAAACACTCATAACATATCTGCAGATAGCAAGGTTTCATCCATATATTCAACTGCATTTTAAACATTATCTAGAACACTCGGCTCTGAGTTAGCACATTTACGTCTAGATGTAACAATTGTTACAGTGATAACCTTCTCCACATTGAATTGTTACGTTATCTTTAATCTGCGCTCCTAAGTTTGAGTATCGGGTTACAAACATCATTGAGAGGTTTTTATGCGTCTAGCGATTATCGCATTAGCAGTGTCGTCTACACTGGCCATTCCAGCTGTTCAAGCCGAAGAGCAACAGCCTGGCTTCGAGAAAATCGAGATCATAGGCTCACGCATAGCGCTGCGCACAGCAACTGACAGTGTTGCTCCCGTAGACATTATCACTGCCGAGCAGCTCGAATCGACCGGCATGACTGAAACCGCTAAAGCACTGCAATTTGCTGCGCCAAGCTACAGCTTCCCATTTTCATCAGTAACAGATGGTTCTGATGCGGTGCGCCCCGCGAGTTTGCGCGGCCTGTCGCCCGACCACACCTTAGTGCTAGTGAACGGCAAACGTCGTCACGGTTCGGCACTAGTGCATTTAAGCGGCACTGTGGGTAAAGGTTCATCTAACGTCGACTTAAACGCTATCCCTATGACGGCGATTAAGCGTATTGAAATCCTGCGTGATGGTGCCTCGGCACAATACGGCTCGGATGCCATTGCTGGCGTTATCAACGTGGTGCTTAAGGACAGCGACCAAGGCGGTAGCCTCTCGGCTCAAGCAGGGCAGACCTACATAGGTGATGGCGAGCAATGGCGTGTGGGTGTAAACCACGGCATCAGTTTAAGTGACGATGGCTTTGTGAATGTTTCACTAGAAGCCCATCATAAAGACAGCACTAACCGCGCCGGATTAGATGAACGCAAACAATATAATGATTTACCCGATGGCTCAGCCGATCCCCGCGAAGCGACATTCAACCGTAAGAGCCACCAAGTCGGTGATGCCGAATATGACAACTTAGGTCTCTTCATCAACGCTGCTCAGCCCATCACAAAAGATGGCAAACTCTATGCGTTTGGTGGCATCAGCCAACGTGAGACTAAGTCAGGCGCCTTTTACCGCCGCGCACTCGACGCCCGTAACTTAACTGAAATCTATCCAGATGGTTTCTTGCCGCAAATCAATCCTAAAATTATCGATGCGTCCTTAGTGCTGGGGTATGAATTCAGCCTAGGCGAGTGGAATATTGATACTTCGGCAGGCCATGGTGAAAACTCATTTAACTACAATATTGTTAATACCTTAAACGCCTCTTTAGGCCCAGATAGCCCAACCGAGTTTGATGCAGGCACACTCACGACCCGTGAAACCAATCTTAATCTCGATGCCTCGCGCTACTTTGCCTTTGCTAATGATTCTGAAATCCTGTTTGCGACGGGAGTGTCGTGGCGCCAAAACGGCTATCAAATTGAAGCCGGTGAAACAGGTTCATACATCAATGGCGGTTATGACAATCGCGCCGCGGGCAGTCAAGGTTTCACTGGCTTTACCCCTGAGTCGCAAGTGGATGAAACCCGTGACAATACTGGCGTTTATGTCGAGCTTGAAAACCAGTTAACCAATGAGTTTTACTGGGCGGCGGCGCTACGTTACGAAAACTATTCTGACTTTGGTGGCAACACCAGTTGGAAGTTAGCGGGCCGTTACGACTTTACCGATAACTTAGCCCTGCGCGGCACTATCAACACTGGCTTTAGAGCGCCGAGTGTACAGCAACTGTACTTCAGCAATATCTCGACGCTGTTTAATCCCGATCCTGTAACGGGCCAGCTGGTGCCTATTGAATCTGGCACTTTCAACACCCTATCGCCAGTGACCAAAGCATTGGGTATTAATGAGTTAGATCCCGAACTATCCCAGTCATTTAGCTTAGGCTTGGTGTACACCAATGACACTGGCTTAGCACTGACATTAGATGCCTATCAAATCTCCATCGATGATCGCATTATTCTGTCGAGCTCAGTGACGCCTAATGATTCGCCCGCCGTAGCGGCAGCGTTAGCGGGCACCAATGCGGAATCGGCGCGCTTCTTTATCAACGCCGTCGATACCCGCACCCGTGGTGTTGACCTCGTGGTGAGCCAAGATTTTGATATCGGCTCTTGGGGTGATTTACGGGCGAACTTAGCCTACGCCTACAATAAAACTGAAATCCAAGATATTCATTTCCCAGAGATTTTAGACGGCCTTGGCCCTAAACTGTTCGATAGCATAGAACAAACTCGCATGACCTCGGCGACGCCACATAACACAGGTAACTTGGGCTTAACCCATGAGCTAGGCGACTTTAAGACCAATATTCGCCTCAGTTACTTTGGCGATTACACTGTGGGTTACTCAACGGGTGATGTGAATTACAGCGATCAATGGGTGATGGATCTGTCGGTGAGATACGCAGCAACCGATGCGCTAAGTTTCACCGCTGGGGTACAAAACCTGTTTGATGTGTATCCAGAAAAACGCCCTGAGGACAATAACTTCGGGGGCATTTTCGTTTACCCATTAACCAACACCCCGTTTGGTTTTAATGGGGGCTACTACTTCTTAGAAGCTAAATATACTTACTAAGCGCGTCTTAGCGAATAAAGTGACACTTGATATAAAAACAGGCCATGCTATGGCCTGTTTTTTTATGTCTAAAGCTTATGTCCTAACGGCGACTATCTGATTATAATCTTTACAATTCACTCATTCACATCCGCCATGTCGAGTAACCGATGATCGTTGATACCTTAGAAAACCGCCATATTTATCAATCACTAAGCCCTCGGCTTGCCACAGCATTAGAACATCTTGCCACCACAGACTTTAGTCAGCTGCCCGTGGGCAATTATCCCCTCGATGGCGACAATATTTTTGTGATAGTCAACGACTACCACACTAAGCATAGATCGACTGAACCCTTTGAAGTGCATCAAAAATATATCGATGTGCAATATGTGTTCAGTGGTGAAGAAGAGTTTGGTTACTTGCCACTAGCGGGCCAAACACCCTCAAAGCCCTATTTTGACAAACACGATTACGCCGAGTTTGATTACGAGACAAACAAAGCCAATGCCTCTTATGTGCAACTCAAAGCGGGTATGTTTGCGCTATTTTTTCCCGGTGACATGCATATGCCAGGCACTGGCGATATCGCCACAGCAGTACGTAAAGTCGTGATAAAAGTAAAGATCTAACCCTTATGCCATCTTTACCGAATCTCAGCTCGGGATTTTTAGCGTTATAGCGTCTTAAGTGCGCAGTGATATGCGCTTTGGCTATTTCCGAACCGAGCCAAATATTGCTAAAATTGCCACAAATTTAAAGGAGAGTCCCTGAAATGCCTATTTACGTTGTCGGTCACAAGATCCCCGATTCTGATTCAATCTGCGGTGCTATCGCGTTAGCCTATTTAAAAAACCAAATCGGTGAAGAAGCCATTGCCGCACGTTTAGGTGAATTATCACCCGAAACCGCTTTTATTCTAGAACGTTTCGGCTTCGAAGCACCGGAATACAAAACCAGCTACGCTGGCGAGCAAGTGTATATCGTTGACCATTCAGAACTGACTCAAGCACCGGATGATATCGCCCAAGCGACCATAGTCGGGATTGTCGATCACCATAAGCTTGGCGATCTGACCACAGATACCCCGTTAGAATGCTGGATCCGCCCAGTAGGTTGCAGCAACACAGTGATCAAGATGATGTTCGACTTTTACCAAGTCGCTATCCCTAAAAATATCGCTGGCATCATGATGTGCGCCATTCTGAGCGATACCGTGATTTTCAAATCACCGACTTGCACTACTGCCGACATTCGTTGCGTTGAAGCCTTAGCTGAAATCGCTGGTGTTGAAGATTTCAAAGAACTGGGCATGGAAATGTTCAAAGTGAAATCAGCCGTACAAGGCACGCCAGCACGCGACCTCGTTATGCGCGATTTTAAAGACTTCAACATGAACGGTAACTTAGTCGGTATCGGCCAGTTAGAAGTCATAGACCTGTCAGTATTTGACGATATTAAGGCCGAGCTAGAAGCCGATATCAAAGCACTGAAAGTGGAAGGCAATCGCCACAGCGTATTGTTACTGCTGACTGATATTATGAAAGAAGGCTCAGAGCTATTAGTCGTTTCTGACGACGCCGACTTGATCAATCGCGCCTATGGCAAAACCCCGGTTGATGGCAAAGTGTGGTTAGACGGCGTGTTAAGCCGTAAAAAACAAGTTGTTCCTCAGCTACAAGCGGCATTCGCATAGTCGTTTTATCGTCGCGACGGTAGTACTGATATTAAGGCCGAACTGAGTTCGGCCTTTTTTATATTTCAGGTAAAAGCTCATAACCCCTGCGTTACGTCTATTCACCGCCGCTAACTAAAACGGGCATGAAACTTTGCTCATAAATCTATCCCGCCAGATAAATTGGCGAGTATGATGAGCCAATCGTCACACTGATTTGATCACTTTCATCCATGCCAGAAGCGTTACAACATATCATCACCGAACTCACCCCTTGGCTGCAGCAATACGGCTATGTGCTGCTATTTATCGCGATTGCTGTCGAGGGTTTTGGCATTCCAGCGCCGGGGCAATCCTTATTGATTGTCGCCAGTTTATTAGCTGCAACAGGGCAAATGTCACTGCCATTGGTGTTAGTCGTCGCTGCTTGCGCTGCACTCTGCGGTAACAGTTTGGGATATTTTATCGGTTGGCGCTTTGGTGATGTGTTGCTTAAGAAGGGTTGGATAAAACCGCAATTAGAAGACAAAATCCATGGCGTTATTGGTCAATATGGCATTGCCGCTTTAGTGCTGAGTCGTTTTGTTGAGGGATTAAAACAATTTATGTTTATCGGCTGCGGCTTGGCTAAAATGCCACTTAAGCAATTTGTGATAGGTAATGCCCTAGCCACCAGCATTTGGGTGGCACTTTTTGGATTAGGCCCAGTGTTAATCCGCGATGAAATTGCTCCTATGCTGACGTTTTACCATCAGCACAAATACCCCGCATGGGCCATTGTCAGCCTAATACTCGCCGCGCTAATCACCTACACTTGGCACAGGTGGCAAACCAAAAATCCGCAGTAAGCGATTTGGCTTTGCTTGCAACTTGAAATGGTTAAGTTAACGTTAGCCACATACTAATTGCGTTTGTTGCTTACAGGCATTTTGAGATTGCTCCGTCGACTCATCACCTATACAAAAATCTAACCTTATGGTTCTTTTTTCAGAAGTTATTACGTTCGTAGCGGAAGCGGGGACCCAGTTCCATTTTTTTAAGATCTGACTTGAGTATTTTCCCAGTGATTTTTGAGGGACAGATTTAAAGACTTCGATATTTTCGGCCTTACCCGACTCAGAAATATCAAAAGACATGACAGCGCAACCAACAATGCCCGAGCGAGCGAGTTCCATTGGATATTGAGGAGCACTTTTATTTTCACGCTCCCAAATAAAATCACTCTTTGGTTTTATATCTGTAACTTGCACATCCGCGTACACATTATGACTTTTTGCAAAACTATAGTTTGATACCGCAAAAATAACCAAAGCGAATAAAATTGAACACTTCATATACACTCCATTGTTTTATGAATTAAAATAATGCCTTATCAATAATTATGTTTTGGTTAACAACCACTAACACTGACAGTACTTAAGTTGTAAATAACGTTAATATACCTAATACTTATTTACTCAAACCAATAACTCTAAATAAATAGTAAGCCAAAATTGATTTCAGTTTGCAAGATAACCTACCGAACTTAGCACGCCATCGCAAGACTTAACGATGCATGTCAAAATATTTATTTGTATTTTTATGAGTAAAATAAATTTACTCATTAACCACTTTATAAAAAAAAGCGCTTTCACATTGTTTGGAACACACATTAAAAGCACTTCCAAAACAAGGTTAAGCTATTTAGCATGCCATAACTTTATGCCTTCAGTCTCAACCTTAGGTTGAGGCTCTGCGCCGTCATTTGGCTTAGCCTCAGGTTTTGATTCTAGTTCTGGCGCTTTGATTGGCGCGTGCGGTACCTCAGTTACGGCAGACTTATCTTGTTCCTTTGATACGTTTGGTTCCTGCAATGGTGCATTGACCTCAGGCGTCGGTGAACCTTGTTCTTCAGGTAAGGGCTCGACAATGATCACCGGCTCTTGTGGCACAGGCGCTTCACCTTGTGTGGATGTTGCAGCTTCTGACTCTGGCGCTAAAGTACCGAGATCTTGGTTGGCGGGACTTTCCACCGCATGTTTAGGTAATTGATTTCGATACAAATCAATCATACTCATCACTTCAGACAAGGCTTTGGCATGATCCGGCGTCAGAATACCATTGTGTCCTGAGACGATTTCATCTGACACCGCCAGCACCCACACGGCCTGCATATTGGCATCGGGACAGGTTTGCACACTGCGGCGAGCCTGCAGACGAGCACGAATTTTCCAACCAGAATGGGGCAAGGTCATCATACAGCCAGGAATTTGATCGTGCGCCATCAAAGCCGACGGCATCTTCATTGGCGTAGTGCAATTACCACCTGAGCATTTGTCAATATCGTGGGTAATCGCCCAAGAATTACCGACGGCACGCTCGCCATCCTTGATGTAATTAAAGGCTTCTTTCACCGCAAAATCGCCCTTCGACTGCAATACCACCATACTCGGCTTTTGCCTATCTAAGCTCACTAAGGTATCGAGTGGCTGGTATTCCTTCGCGGGCACGGCAGGGTTTAACAGTAAGAATAAATTAGGATTATCCTGCTGATGATCGATAGCAGCCTTGATGCGATCTTTGCTGGCATGCAAAACAACTGCCCCGCCAAGACTATGACCAATCACGGTATAACGCAGCAGTTTATGCTCGGCTACTAAGCCATCGAGCTTATCAAGCAGTTGGGATAAACCTAGTTGACCTATGCGTTTAGCAACCCGTTTACGCTGTAAAATGGTAGGGAAATCTAAGGGTTCAATCCAGCTTTTCGCATCATCTGAGCCATCGAGCCAAAAGGGATCGTATTTATCGCCGCGCCAGCCAATATACAAACCCAATAAGTTGCGCTGCGTATCGGACGCCGCCATCTGCTGATAAAACTGCTCGAAGGCGATAAAGTTTTCATCTTTAGGCTCAGCACTATGGTGCCAGCCGTGGACAAAAATCAATAGTTCAGGGATCTGTGCAGGTTCTGGCTGGGATATGCGCGCCTCTAGACCTTGCCATTGCCTTTCGTCATGGGGCTGACCTTGATCATTAAACTCAATCACATGGAAGTTTTGCTTCGCGATATCTGGTCCGGGAATGTGGTAAGCCTGATCTGGAATAAAAGGGAGTAAGACACAAAGCGACAACAACATTAAAAACAGTAACTTGTACTGGGTAAACTTTTTCAGGCTCATTTATAACAACATAATTAACGGCCAAGCTAGGCCAAAATAGACGTGCTGAAAGGGGCTAACAGCAAAAGTGCCGAAATTATACGCTAACCCCATTGACCCAGCTAGTGCCTAAATCGCTTTTCAACGCGGCAAATAAGCCGATTTAACGCCAAGTATCAGGCAGCGTAACTTGGCTCCACAGCTCTTTACATAGCGGCTGACTATCGTGCCAATCGCCGCCATCAATCCATTTAACCAGCGCATCCCCAACCTGAGGATAGGCAATCGGATTAGGTGATGCGGTTTTCAGCCAGCGCTTAACGACGTTCACATCGAGACTCATCATGCTATCTGCGGCCGCCAAGAGTTGCAGCGCCGCCACATTCGATAATTGCTCAAACTGGCCAATCAGTGGTTTCACTAACAACTTTTTACCTAAGGTTAATGCTTCGCTGGCAAGCTCAAAGCCCGCATTGCCTATCACACCGCCGCAGCTGGCAAGATGTTGCTTAAAGCCCTCACGATTAAAGCCGTGCCACTTAATGTGTTCCGCAACTTGTCCCTTAGGCTGTTGGCTGTGGTACACCAAAAACTGATAGTCACTGAAATGCGACAGGAAACGAGCAATCACATCCGCATCCTCAAATGGCAAATACACTAAGATTTGATGCGTGTGTTCGAATGGGCTGGCATCCACTTCGACAAAAGGCGGCAAGATAGGAAAACCAAAGTGGTGCCAATGACAACCCAGCGCCACATCCACAGGGGCAAAGTTATTGAGCAGCATTTCATTAAACCAAGTGCTACCGAGTTTTGGCACAGGATGAGTCAACGCCGCCTGATGGCTAATGCCAATCGATGGCACGCCTTGGCGCCGCGCCGCCCAAGCCGATACTGGCTCAAAGTCGTTGAGCACGAGATCGTAGCAACTGAGATCTAAGGCTTTAATATCTTTAAATAACGACAATGACAGATTCTGCCGAACCGTTTGTGGCACATTCACACGCCCAGAGTGAGTCGCAAACGTCATGCCCGCTTGTACGCGATAATCGCCAAAACATTCCATATCGAAAAACTGATCAGGCTTACGCCCCGAAAATAAAAAGTCCACTTCAATATCTTGTTTCATCAGTGCTTTAGCCATGACGCGTGCACGACTTAAGTGGCCATTCCCTGTGCCTTGAACTCCGTAGAGTATTCGCATTACGTATCCTTAAACTGATGAGTGAAGGAGAATTCCAACTAATGAGATGAAATGATTAACGTGCGCTTGCTTGAATTAAATCACCGGATGAACCAGTAATACCGCTCCGCTCCCCAATGAGGCTCCCGCCAAAATATCTAAGGGATAATGCACGCCGAGTGCGATACGTGAGCCCCCTATGCTAAAAGCCCATAAAAACGCGATAGGAGCCGCTGCGGGGTAAACTTGCGCCACACTCGTTGCCATCACAAAGGCTGCGGCCGTATGACCCGACGGTAAACTGAAGCGATCAGATGGCTCAAAACCACTCTCAAATCCCACAAGCGCATGGCAGGGTCGTGTACGGCGAATGCTATTTTTCAACAGTAAATACAGCGGTAACTCCACCAAAAAACTCGCTAACATCAAGTTGAATAGGGCCTGCCCTTGAGCGTGAGTCAGCATCAAGCCCACTGACAAATATAAATACACATGCCCATCGCCACTCGCCGATACCCGCTTTGCATTGGCATATAAACCATGACGTTGGGTGAAACTCACGATATGACAAAACATTCGCTTATCTAAGTCTGCAACGTAACTCAACATAAAACAGGCTCCTTGCTGGCATGCCAGCGAGTTTTACTGCGATGTTAATCTGTGCATTCTCTCGACGACGCTTAGAGTGCTTGGTATCACACAACCGACTCACCAAGGCCCTACTCACGATTGAATTCGTTATTTACCGTTTGCTGGCTAATTTACAGTTTGCTAATGGTCAAACCCGAATCGAATTAGCTAAAGCACTATTAGATAACTTGAGACTAAGAAAGACCTGTGACGGCTAAGTGACATCTGCTCGAAGGTTTTATGACAAGAAGCATGGCTTGGGCTTTGATCTAGAAGGATTCTAGGGACGTTATGCTGGGGCTAAAGGATTTTTTCAGGAATAGCGAAGGACTGAGACAGGATATTGTGTTGCTCTAAACGTTAATCTCAAGAGCAACACAATCCAATAAAACTTAGGCTGCGGCGGGAGTATTTGCCTTAGCACGGTAAATTTTTGTCAAATGGTAAATATTAATACAAGCAACAAACGCATTCATGCCGGCCACAGGCCAAGCAGAAATAAACACCCCATAAACCACAAACAGGGTGCATCCTACAAAATTCAACCATCGCAACCAAATGATATTCTTCATCATTAGAGAGATCGCCACCATTATAGAGGCAAAATAACCAATAATTTCAATCGTATTTACAGCTTCCATAGGCACCTCTCGAAGGCCCTCTACCGTCCATAAGCGTAACGGGGGGTCCATGCCCCTAAAGCAAATTAAGTTAAGTAAGTTAATTTAAACTTGGGATATAATACCAAAGTGCGCAACAGAGTTGTAATAAAAAACCGTTATTTAATGACCAATATCAAGTTTTACCGCATAACTTCTAAAGTGCGACGAAAATTTACTACAGATGTGTTAACAGCCCAATGGCAACAATACCGTGATTGATAACACTTTTCTTTTCAAGAATCCCTTTTATACTGGCGTAAACTCGCTAAACTGTACGCAACGCGGATCAATAGGAGTGTAAATATGGAATACAACACCTCAGAATTATGTGACATGTACTTAGATGTCGTAGATGTAGTCGAGCCCATGTTCAGTAACTACGGTGGTTGTAGCTCTTTTGGCGGTTCTATTAGCACCATCAAGTGCTTTGAAGACAACGGCCTAATCACCGAAGTCCTACAAGAGGATGGTCAAGGTAAAGTCTTACTCGTTGATGGCGGTGGCTCATTACGCCGTGCGCTGATCGATGGTGCTATCGCTGAACTTGCGGTTAGCAACAACTGGGAAGGCATTATCGTTTACGGTTCTGTACGCGATGTGGATGCATTGGAAGAGTTAGACATTGGTATTCAGGCTCTTGCCTCAATTCCAGTGGGTGCTGATGGCAATTCAGTGGGCGAAGTGGAAATTCCCGTCAATTTTGGCGGTGTGACTTTCTTACCCGGCGATCACATTTATGCTGATAACACAGGTGTAATTTTATCACCTGAACCACTCGACATTGAGTAATCTCACTGTTCAGTCAAGAAAGCCAGCTAAGCTGGCTTTTTTATTCACTATTTTCAGCGCTTCCCCATTGAATCCTCGCCCTACTCTGGCCACAATAGCTCGACTCTGGCCGAATAAGAATATCAATCTATGCCTGAATTTATCCCCTTTACCCATACCGATATCGCCTCACTCGTCAGCCCAAGAACTGGCGAAACTAAGCTAGGCCAATGCGTCCATCTGGCCAATCACGAACACACGTTAGAGACCATACTTGCGACTGCAAAAGCCCACGGTGCATACTTTGCCATTATCGGCGTTGGCGAAGATATAGGCCCACGTGCCAATTTAGGCCGCGGCGGTGCAACCGATGCGTTCACAACCAGTATGCGCCAATGGCTCAATTTACAATCGAATCGTTTTCTTTCTGGCGCCGAATGCCTAGTGTTAGGCCAAGTGAACACCGCCGATCTGCAGCAACAAACTACGAGCAATACAACAGCTAACAGTGACGTCACCTTAGATGAATTACGCGATGCAGTGGAGCAACTCGATGAGCGCGTTATCCGTATCGTCAGTGCGATTTTAAAAGCGGGTTTAGAACCCATACTCATCGGCGGCGGCCACAACAATGCCTATGGCTTGTTGATGGCAACCTACGGCCACTACCAACGCCAAGTCGCCGCGGTGAATCTCGATCCTCATTCGGATTTTCGCCTGCTCGAAGGTCGTCACAGCGGCAATGGTTTTAGCTATGCAGCCGATCGCGGCGCCTTAGGTTGCTACCATGTACTGGGTTTACACGAGTTAAAAAACAGCGAAGCAAACCTAAGCCAACTCAGCGAATTTGGGGGCACTTGGCATAGCTTGCAACAAATTTGGGTTCGCCGTGAAATCAGCCTTAGCCAAGCTTTACTTGAAATCGCCGCCAAACTAAATGACACAGGTTTACCCGTAGGATTAGAACTTGACGTCGATGCTATCGCTAAAATGCCCAGTAGCGCTTCAACTGCTGCAGGTGTGCCATTGCTCGATGCGGCGCATTATGTCAGTTATATCGCTCGCCACTGTCCATGTGCTTATTTGCATTTAGCCGAGGCTGCACCAAGTTGCCACGAAGCTGGGATTGAAGCCGGATTTAGGGATGTTGGCCAAAGCCTCAGCGAGCTTATCTACGCTTATGTGCAGGCTCGGATGCAGTTTTTGGCGCAATGAGCGCCACCAGTTACCGCCAACTGGGCGCTAAGCTATTCACCAAATCCTGATATTGTGGTCTAATGCCAGTCCATTTTACGTGGTCGACAAGCACTGAATCCTACGACTGCTAGGGAGTGCCTCAAGCTAAGGCGTTGCAGTTAGTTTACTAGCTCGATCACAGAGTGATAGATCAAAGATTCAGCAAATGCAGGCGATGGCTTACACTCGCAACTAATACATTGCAAAACAATAGGAACACATTGATGTCTGAGGGCGAATCTAAAAGTACCCACTTTGGTTACAAAACCGTAGAGGCCGATAAAAAGGCCGAACTCGTTGCCGGCGTGTTTCATTCTGTTGCCGCTAAGTACGACATAATGAACGATGTGATGTCCTTCGGCATTCACCGTTTTTGGAAGCGTTACACCATTGAAGTCTCTGGCGCCCGCCCTGGCATGAAAGTGCTCGATTTGGCTGGCGGCACAGGTGACTTAACCGCAAAATTCTCTCACTTAGTGGGCGATAAAGGTGAAGTGGTTTTAGCTGACATTAACGATTCCATGTTAAAAGTCGGTCGCACTAAACTGCGCGACAAGGGCATAGTCAACAATGTCAGTTATGTGCAAGCCAACGCCGAAGCACTGCCGTTTCCCGATAACCACTTCGACATCATTACCATCGCCTTTGGTCTGCGTAACGTGACCGATAAAGATGCGGCGCTGCGTTCGATGAACCGCGTGCTTAAGCCAGGTGGCAAGTTATTAGTGCTTGAGTTCTCTAAGCCTCAGCATGAAATCATGCGTAAAGTGTATGATTTATATAGCTTCAAAGTCTTACCTAAGATGGGCGAACTCATCACTAAAGATGCCGACAGCTACGAGTATCTGGCCGAATCGATTCGTATGCATCCAGATCAAGATACATTAAAGCAAATGATGGTAGATGCCGGCTTCGAGCAAGTCGACTACACCAACATGACCGACGGCATTGTCGCATTGCACCGTGGTTATAAATTCTAATGATGCCGCAAGAAGTTGTGCTGCTTGTCTGCGCCGCAATTGAAACGGGCCTGAAAAAACTTCAGGCTCAAGCGGGTGACGACTATTCGCGCCAGCGCCAGTTGCATGGCAAAGTGTTCCGCATCCAATTATCGCAGCTCAGCTGGCCACTCTATTTGGTGTTTGCCAAAGAGATCCAAGTACTGAGCCGCTACGAAGGTGATGTCGATGTCAGTCTGCATGCCGATGCGACCACGCTTTATCGCGTGTCCGAAGGCGCAAACCTGACTGAACTTATCAAGCAAGATAAGCTCAAGCTTGAGGGCGATCTCAATTTATTACAAAGCTTTAGCCAATATCTACGCGGCATCGAGTTTGATTTTGCCGAGCCAATTTCGCGTTATTTAGGCGATGGTCCCACCCACAAGCTCATCAGCACTGGCAATCAGGCAAAGGGTTTTGCACTCGAAGTGTTGCGTAAAACGCGCTCCCATTTAGGGCAACTCGCCGTTGAAGAGTATCGCCTCGCACCGCACCCAATTGAGTTACTTCATTTTCGCGATCAAATGGATGATTTAGTTGCCGATACCCGCGCGATTGAACAACGGATTACCCAATTAAGAGACCAAATTAAGCCATGACCCTTGCCAGTATCCGCCGCGGTTACCATGTCATCAAGACCTTGCTTCAGTACGGGTTAGATGACGTATTGCCGCCAAAGATGACACCTTGGTACTTTAAACTCGCCCGTAATAGTCTGTTCTGGATCCGCAATAAGCATAAGAATAAGCCCGGTGGCGAACGCTTAAAATTGGCGATGCAGGAACTCGGCCCCGTTTATATCAAGCTTGGGCAAATGCTATCGACCCGCCGCGATTTACTCAGCGATGAATGGGCCAGTGAATTAGCCATGCTGCAGGACAAGGTGCCGCCCTTTGATGGCGCGCTTGCCCGCCAAGCAATTGAAGCTGAACTAAAAGCGCCAATTGAATCCCTATTCGATGATTTTAATGAAATACCGCTGGCCTCAGCCTCTATTTCGCAGGTGCATACCGCGACCCTGAAATCTAACGGTAAAGACGTCGCACTTAAGGTGCTACGGCCGAATGTAGAAACCAAGATTCAGGCCGATCTGCAGTTGATGTCGCAAACCGCCAAGTTGATTGAATACCTCCTCGGTGAAGGCAACCGCCTACGCCCTGCTGAAGTGATTGAAGATTACCGCGTGACCATTTTAGGTGAGTTAAACCTTAAGCTCGAAGCCTTAAACGCAGTCAAGCTACGCAACAACTTCCTCGACTCAGATGCACTCTATGTGCCTTATGTGTATGAGGAATTTTGCTATCCGCGCCTAATGGTGATGGAACGAATTTACGGTATTTCGGTCTCGGATATTGCCGCCCTTAAAGCGCAAGGCACCAACTTTAAGTTATTAGCTGAGCGCGGAGTAGAGCTGTTTTTCACCCAAGTGTTCCGCGATAACTTTTTCCATGCCGACATGCATCCGGGCAATATCTTTATTTCCCGCGATCATCCAGAGAACCCTTACTACATAGGGCTCGACTGCGGCATCATGGGCACACTCAACGAAGTGGATAAACGCTATCTCGCCGAGAATTTCCTCGCCTTCTTTAATCGCGATTATCACCGAATTGCCCAGCTCTATATTGAATCAGGCTGGGTGTCGGAAAAAACCGATCTACAAGCCTTTGAGCAGGCGATCAAAGTGGTGTGCGAACCTATGTTCAACAAACCGCTCGATGAGATCTCCTTCGGCCATGTGTTGCTGGAATTATTCCGCACTGCGCGCCACTTCGATATCGTGGTGCAACCGCAATTGGTATTGTTGGAAAAAACCTTACTCTACATCGAAGGCTTAGGTCGTCAGCTGTATCCGCAGTTGGATTTATGGCAAACAGCCAAACCGTTTTTAGAGCAGTGGATGGCCGACCAAGTGGGACCTAAGGCTATGTTTAAAAAGGTATCCACAAAACTGCCATATTGGGCTGATAAACTACCAGAATTCCCTGAACTGATTTACGATAACCTTAAATTAGGCAGGAAATTGCTGAGTTCTCAGCAACAAATGCTAGATAAGTATTTGAAATACCAGCAGCAGGCACACAAGAGTAACTACTTGCTTATCACTTCTGCAGTTTTATTGATCTGTGGCACGTTATTGATCAATAGAGACGCTACACTATGGACCCCTTATGTTTGTCTAATTTCAGGCATTATATTGTGGTTTGTCGGATGGCGATCTAGGCCAAAGAATCGCAAATTTTAGCTAGCACTAATTAATCATAGGTTCATAATAGAACCGATATCAATTAAGAGGATACCTTCATGGGTGGTATTAGTATTTGGCAACTTCTTATCGTTGCGTTAATCGTTGTTTTGTTGTTTGGAACTAAAAAATTACGCTCTTTGGGCGGTGATTTAGGTGGTGCGGTGAAAGGCTTCAAAAACGCCATGTCTTCAGAAGAAGATAAAAAGGCATTAGAAGACACCGAAGCGGCTAAAACAGCACAAACGACTCAACAGGCGACTGAAAAGAAACCTGAGTCTAACAAAGAACAGGCGTAACTCTTTATGTTTGACGGTATCGGCTTTATGGAGCTGCTGCTGATCGGTGTTTTGGGGCTAGTGGTTCTTGGCCCCGAACGTCTACCGGTTGCGGTACGTTCGGTAACGAGTTGGATCCGTGCGATGAAACGCATGGCAAACTCGGTAAAAGAAGAACTTGAGCAGGAGTTAAAGATCGAGCAGTTGCATGCCGATCTAAAAAAAGCTGAGAGCAAAGGTTTATCTAACCTCTCGCCGGAACTCAAAGAGTCTATTGAACAACTAAAGCAAGCGGCACAGTCAGTGAACCGTCCTTATCAAGTTCAGGACCCGGTAAAAGACACGCCTGCGTCAGAGAATCAAATACATTCTCCAGTTGCGGGCACAGTTCACACTAGTTCAGCTCAAGCGAGCCCAGCTAATCCGACTGCCACAGTAGAGGCGAGTCCAACATCGGCATCTCCCACTACGCCAAATGAGCCAACTCAGGGCGCGGATACCCGTTCTAACCCGAAAGCCAACGGATAATTCATGTCGCAACAGCAGCCACTTATCAGCCATTTGCTTGAACTTAGGTCCAAGCTGCTAAAATCCATTGCCAGCGTGTTATTAGTGTTCATTTGCAGCGTGTACTGGGCAAATGACATTTACCATTATATGGCAATACCTTTAATGCAATCTTTACCCCTTGGTGGCAGCATGATTGCGACTGATGTCGCAGCCCCTTTCTTCGCGCCTTTTAAATTGACCTTAGTATTATCGTTTTTTGTCGCAGTGCCCTATGTGTTGTTCCAGATCTGGTCTTTTGTCGCACCGGGTTTATACAAGCATGAAAAACGTTTAGTGATGCCTCTGCTGTTTAGCAGCACCTTATTGTTTTATCTCGGCATCGCCTTCGCTTATTACATAGTGTTCCCCGTCGTTTTTGGCTTCTTCGCCAATACTGCACCTGAGGGTGTACAAGTCGCGACTGACATTACCAGTTACCTTGATTTCGTCTTGAAGCTGTTCTTTGCCTTCGGCCTGTCCTTTGAAATCCCTATTGCCGTTGTTTTACTCTGTTGGGCGGGCGTGACAACACCTGAAGATCTCAAGCAAAAACGTCCTTATATCGTTGTGGGCGCTTTCGTTGTAGGCATGTTATTAACCCCACCGGATGTAATTTCCCAGACTATGCTTGCGGTACCAATGCTGTTATTGTTCGAAGGCGGTTTATTAGCGGCTCGTTTCTACAGTAAGCAAGGTGATGACGAGTCAGACGAAGATAGCGAACAAACAAACGACTAACGTCCTCGATGGCGTTAGGGGAATAATATAATAAGGAACATTCTCATGCGCTTAACTCTTATGGCAGCAGCAATTATGCTGGTATCAGTCCAAGCAAATGCCAGCATTGAACAACAGTTAACCCAATGTGCTGCAACCGCCGATAAACTCGACCGCTTAATTTGTTATGACAAGCTAGCCGAGAGTGTCAAAGGCGTAACCCCAGCCTTGGCGAGCACTCAAGTTGCGCCAGCGACTGTAGCGACCGTTGTAGCCCCGACTGCTGTAGCAGTAGCGGCCACCGCACCACAAGCGGCAGCGGCTAATATTGTCGATGACTTTGGAATGGAAGCTAAGCGCGTTCAAGAGAATACTGTCGATAAAATTTATCTTGAAGTACAGTCTATTACAGAAGATCCCTACGGTGCTATCAAAGTAACATTCACTAACGGTCAGGTATGGAAACAAACTGACGGCCGTAAGTTCAGCCTAAAGCAAGGCGAAAAAGTCTACATTGAAAAGGCCGCCTTAGGATCTTTCTTAATGGGTACTGATAATCGCAATGCTAAAGCACGGGTGAAACGCCTAAACTAATGCCCTCATACATAGATATCGCTGTCAATTTACTTGGCAGCGCACTCGAACCAGACACAGCATCAATAATACAAGCGGCGGCGGACCAAGGGGTTTCGCCGTTAATTGTTATTGGCAGCGATTTATCTGAAAGTGCAGCAGCAATTGCTATCTGCGAACAATATCCTAATCAACTTTATTGTACTGCTGGTGTGCATCCTCACCATGCCAGTGGCTGGCAAGCAGACTCAAGCAAGCGACAAGCCGAACTCTGCCAAGCACCACAAGTGGTTGCCGTTGGCGAATGTGGCTTAGACTACAATCGTGATTTCTCTCCTCGACCCATACAGCGCCAAGCATTTATTGCCCAACTCGCCTTAGCGGCTGAATTGCAAATGCCCGTGCTGATGCACGAACGTGATGCTCACGCAGACTTTATTGCAATCCTGCGGGAATATCGCCTGCAGCTTAGTGGCGCGCTTTTGCATTGTTTCACTGGCACTCACGCCCAAATGGAAGCCTATATCGACCTCGATTTACACTTAGGCATTACAGGCTGGGTTTGCGATGAAAGACGCGGCCAAGAATTGGCGCAACTGGTGCCATTTATCCCACAGAATCGTATTTTAATCGAAACAGATAGCCCGTACTTATTGCCTCGTAGCATGCGGCCTAAACCTAAATCGAGTAAGAACAAGCCCGAATATCTCCCCTATATTGCGAACTATATTGCAAATCTGCGCGGTGAAAGCGCTGATGAGTTTGCAGCGCGTTGCTACCAGAATAGCTTAGCCTTTTTTAATTTGGACCGAGTCCATGCTTAAACGGAACTCGTCACTTATTCTCTTACTGTGGCTGTGGATGTGTTCAACACCTTCATTCGCAACCCTATTAAGCATTGATGAATCCACAACGACACCGCTAAACCTTACACCTTGGTTGATGGTGAGCCACCCCGCTTCGGCGAAGGAGTTTACCGAGATCCAAGCCTTGCCAAAAACGGATTGGCATAACTTCACCAGTAAAGACATTCAAAAACTCAGCGGCCATGATTTTTGGCTCAGTTTCAGCTTAACCAGCCCAGACGATGCACTTTCACGTATTTTAGCGTTAGATAATCCCCTGTTAGACAAGGTCACTATCTACCATTTAGTTAATAATAAGCTCGCTAATACTGTGCTAATGGGCGACACCTTTCCCTATAACGAACGACCATTTTTGAGTAATATCTTCCTGTATCCATTTAAACTCAACATGGATGATACCCATACTTTTTATTTGCATATTCAAACTGAAGGCAGCGCTGCGGTATCGTTAAACCTCTGGTCATCTAATGACTTAGCCCAGATTGCCGAATCCACCGCCGTCGAACATGGCTTTCAACTCGGCGTACTGGCCGCGATTGGTATCTTTAGCCTCTTTATTGCCATTGCATCGGGCTCATTCAGTTACAGCTATTATTCCGGCTACGTGCTCAGCATGACCTTGCTAGTCGCTACCATCAACGGTTTTGCCTTTCGATTCCTCTGGCCAAATTGGCCGATATTACAGCAAGTTATGGTGCCATTTTTACTGCCAATCGTTATGGCGTTTGCGCTGATGTTTACCGAAAAAATATTACAGCTCAAATATTTAAACCGCCGCATGCTATTAACTTGCCGCTACAGCGCTGTGTATATCCTCTGTGTTGGACTCACCACACCATTTATCCAATATGGCACAGCGCTCTATATCGAGATCATTTCCGTTGCAGTGCTCAGCCTAGTCCTGATGGTCTTTGCCATTAGTCAGGCTATCAATGGCCATAAACTGGCACGTATGTACACTATTGGCTGGGTGAGTATGCTGACAGGAGCTTGCATCAGTAGCTTGCTATATCTCAGCGTGATTGACCTCAACTTAAAACCGCAAACCCCTGTCATGCTCGGCCTGACATTTGAAATCATCTTTATGTCTTTGGTACTTGCCATCCGTTATAACGATGAGCGCAAAGCTAAACTGCGTATCCAGCAAGAAGCCTTGAAACAAGCACAGAAAATTCGTAGTGCGCGGGAAGAAGCCCTAAAAGCAGAAGCCGAGAGCAATGAAAAACTCGAACAAATGGTACAAGAGCGTACTTTAGAACTGGAAATCACCCTCAGAGAATTGCATGAGGTGAATCAAAAGCTCACCGAACAAAGCACTATCGACAGTTTAACTGGGGTCAAAAACCGCAGTGCTTTCGATAAACGTTTGATTGCAGAAAGCAGGATCAGTCGCAGGCAAGAAACACCAATAGCCCTGTTGATGCTCGATATCGATCGCTTCAAGTTGATCAACGACAGATTTGGCCATCTTGCAGGTGATGAAGCTTTACGCACTATCGCCCAAACATTACAGCAACATTTAAAGCGGCCAACGGATCTCGTATCACGTTATGGGGGTGAGGAGTTTGCTATCATCCTACCTAATACAGCAGAAGATGGTGCACTTCAGGTCGCTGAAACGATAAGAGACGCAGTTTCCTCTCTCCATTTCGAATGGGAAGGTGAAGTGATACCTTTGACTATCAGTATTGGGGTCAGTGCCGATATCGTCACTAACGATCAACACAGCACCAAATTATTAGAACAAGCGGATAAAGCCCTCTACCAAGCCAAAAATAGTGGACGTAATCAAGTCAGCTTGTATTCATCCGTTCCAAGTAAGACCAGTACCTAATTAGGAGTCAAATTTGAACATCATTACCAGTGCTTTCCCTCAGCGCAGAATGCGCCGCATGCGTAAACATGATTTTAGCCGTCGTCTCATGGCTGAAAATCAGCTGACGGTCAACGACCTGATTTATCCTATGTTTGTTCTAGAAGGCAGCAATCGCAGTGAAAAGATCGCCTCTATGCCAGGTATTGAACGTTACTCAATAGACCTCCTACTAAAAGAAGCAGAAGAATTGGTTGAGTTAGGCATCCCATTAATTGCACTCTTCCCTGTGACCCCAGCAGAGAAAAAGACCTTAATGGCAGAAGAAGCGTATAACGCCGATGCCTTAGTGCAACGCGCTGTACGCGAGCTTAAAAAAGCCTTTCCACAGCTTGGCATCATGACGGACGTAGCACTGGATCCCTTCACCACTCACGGTCAAGACGGCATCATAGATGAGACAGGCTACATCCTAAACGACATCACTACCGAGATTTTAGTGAAGCAAGCATTATCACACGCCGAAGCCGGTGCTGACATAGTTGCACCGTCAGACATGATGGATGGCCGCATAGGCGCTATTCGCCAAGCCTTAGAAGCAGCAGGCCATGTAAACACCCAAATCATGGCTTATTCAGCAAAATACTCTTCGAGCTACTACGGCCCGTTCCGTGACGCAGTAGGCTCAGCAGGCAATCTCAAAGGCGGCAATAAACACAGCTACCAGATGGATCCTGCAAACAGTGACGAAGCTCTGCATGAAGTCGCACTCGATATTCAAGAAGGTGCCGACATGGTCATGGTTAAGCCAGGCATGCCGTATTTAGATATAGTGCACCGCGTTAAAACTGAACTTGCAGTGCCTACATTCGCCTATCAAGTCAGTGGTGAATACGCCATGCACATGGCCGCCATCCAAAATGGTTGGTTAGCCGAAAAAGCCATCGTCATGGAATCTCTACTTTGCTTTAAACGCGCAGGCGCAGACGGTATTTTAACTTACTTCGCTAAACGTGCCGCCCAGTGGCTGAAAGAAGCTTAGACCTCGCGATAGCTGTGTATAAATTGAAGAAAGCAGCCTTATGGCTGCTTTTTTGTATCTAGCCATTGATAACTATCGAGACTAAATCAGCACATTTGGAGTTATGGAGAGAGTAATACCATTCCGCATTGAAGTCTGATCTAATAGCAAGCAACCCAACAGCTTAAAATTGGATTATGAAACCTGAAACTGCTGAAAGTCTGCTTAGCCTCTCCAAAAGAGAAAAAAATCCGCATAAGCGC